>SMTZ1_10000537_pt1 | contig 35488 bp, 30 predicted proteins | sample DeeMarSWOR136_30_FD_25667 | JGI IMG/M metagenome (IMG submission 25667)
GATAATTACGCTTCCATTGTCAACGCCATCGAAGAAGGACGGGGCATTGGTAATAATACTCGTAAATTCATCTCTTACCTCCTCTCTTGTAATGCTGGAGAAATCTTGGTAATATTTCTCGCTAGTATCACCCTCTCCGTAATCTTTGGCTGGGACCTACCTCTTCTGGCAATTCAAATCCTATTTGTTAATCTTGTTACCGATGGTTTACCCGCACTGGCACTTGGTATGGATCCAATGGAACCGGATGTCATGATACGTGGTCCAAGAGACCCCAATGAGGGAGTCATTACTCGTAACGTCTGGGTTCTCATTTGGATAGTCGGGATTACTATTGGTATTATTACTTTGGGTCTCTTTGCTGTGGAAATGTTGCGACTAACTCTACCTCTATGGGCAGGTGGTCTAGGCTGGGATATACAGAGTGCATGGCTTCGAGCGAGTACTCTAGCTTTCACACTTTTGGTTATGGCACAAATGGTTCATGCATTTAATTCACGTTCTGGACATCTCTCGCTTTTCCAAGTAGGATTCACGAAAAACCGCCATCTGATTGCCGCCGTATCAATGTCAATTATTTTACAATTGGTAATTATCTACTTCCCACCCCTTTCCATAGTTTTTTCCACCGTCCCACTCCTTCTTTATGATTGGCTAGTGATTATCCTGCTAGCACTGTTAGTATTCGTTGTCGTTGAGGTGTACAAATTCTATCTCCGCTACCGATTACGAAAAACAACTGAAGTCTCCCAAAATTCTCCAGTTCCTAAACCTGCCAATTTAGAGAAAGAGTTAAGGCAAAAATCCGATGTATGACATGATATCAAAGACATCAATGGTGTTGGAGGCTTAATCCTGTGCAATTCAACCTGACTAATCAGTCTCGGTGGGGACTAGCTGTTCTCTTCCTGGTAATCGGGACTGTACTCTTCGTCGCAGGATGGACTTCCCCATTTCTACCCGTCCCGGATTCTCTCTTCTGGATAAAAACCGTGTTCCCCATTGCCGCATCCCTTGGATTTGTCTTCTTCTTTTTCGTTAGTCTTTTCATGCTATCAAAAACTCCACCACCCCCATTGAACCCAAAAGAATAGCCGAAGCCTTTTACAACCTTCGTCTAGCTTCTCGTTATATTTTTCTAAGAGGCATTTGCCAATACGATAACGATAATAAGAGAATAACAGGGTTGCTATTTACCACAAAGATTGGGGTGGGATTTCACTGAATTCCACGAGGAGGTTCAAATTTGACTGATTTCCGCGACAAATTACTAGCACTGGATCGGGAGGGTTTAGAAAAGGAGGCTTCGCGACTGGGCATTATTGTAACTGAGTCAATGAGCCGTGCTGAATTAATTACTTCGATTGAGAAAGCAAATGCCCATCTTGAATTGGGCGACATTCAATCCTTCTGGGAATATCGTGGCCTCATTTCTGGCCTTATATTTGTCACTGTAGCTACTATTGTATTAGCAATTGATACGTATTTCTTACTAACCGGTCTCTACATCCAAATTTTTGATGTTGCATCATCACCGGTCCCTCCGCTAATTTACTTAGTATGCCGATCCCTAGGAGGCTTCTTGATTTCCGCTGCACTACTCTCCCTTGTATTCAAAAAAGGTTACCAGAGAATTACTCCGGTTGTTCGAGCTGCCCTAATTATTGGTGCTGTACTTATCATCATTATTGTTATTGTCTCTGTACCTTTACCAGGTGATTGGTTATCGTTGCATCCCTGACGAATGCACATCAACGACTGAATTTGGAATGAGGTAAACAACATGACCGGCGCAATGGAGCCTTCAAGAAACAATGTACCTGCAATTGAAACATTTCAACTCAGCAAGATTTTTCATCCTGACATTTTGGCGGTGAATCGCCTTAATTTGAAGATTCAACAGGGAGTTGTTCATGCCCTCGTAGGACCGAACGGTGCAGGCAAGACCACCACTCTTCGATTGCTTGCGGGCTTGAGTCGACCCAACCGGGGAAGCATCTTTATCATGGGTTATGATATGCTCCGGGAATCATGGCAAGCAAAGGCCCACTTAGGCTTTTTACCAGATACTCCCGCCGCATATGAAACATTACGGGTGGACGAATTCTTACGGTTCATTGCTAGTTTATATCAGGTGCCCAAAACTGACTTTGAAGAACGTCGTGAACAGTATGTGCAGCGGTTTGACATGGCAGGGTATGTGAATAAGTATCTAGGTGAACTTTCTCGAGGAATGCTTCAACGAACTTTACTTTGTGGCTTGCTCATTCGGAACCCCAAAATCCTAGTAATGGACGAACCACTCTATGGCCTTGATCCAGAAGGCGGGTATGTTCTCAAACGAATAATCCGTGAAGTCGCCCAGAATGGCACCACAGTTCTTATTTCCACCCATATTCTAAGTGTTGCTGAAGAAATCTGTGATGAATTTACCATTATCTCAGAAGGTGTTAAAGTCGCTTCTGAATCGGTAAGAGACCTACGTGAAAAAGTTGGAAGCGGAAACAACTTAGAGGATTATTATATCAATACATTACAGGGGAGGTAAAAATCCTGAGGGGCACTTCCACAAGCATCGTCACGCGTTGGGAATATCGCCGCATGTGGAACAATCTTCGTATCTCAATACGCCGCCCCGCTTTCATCATGATCCAGGCTCTCTCAATCGCCATCATCCTCTTGATTTTCTGGTTCCTCTGGTTCTTTATGATAAATGAAAGTTTGATGTTGGGCTATAATACGGGGATTGAGACCGTCCGAAATATGATCTATTCACTTCTGCAAGAATCTGGATTCTTTGGTGAAAATGCAATCTGGCTCGTTTTTGCTCTCATTGCCCTCATTGTTGCTCACCAGATAATCAAGGCTCTAGTTGGTGTCCCCATAGGAGGGGAATCGGAGCCAGCGGATGTTGACACGCTGTTTTCTGCACCCATGAGGGGCTATGTGTTTTTCACCGCCAAGTATTTTCGCACAATTCCCAGACGGCTTCTTATCTACTTCTATGTCATTATCGCCATTCTCCCTATAGTGTGGTTCTTCATACAAGATTATGCTCTGTCATACGATATGATTCTTCTAATCATCCTACTAGTATTTCTCCTGGGAGAAATCGGTTCAGTCGCAACCAGTGGCTTATACTTCATGCGAAAATTTGTCTCACAACATCGTCAATTCCGACGATACTATCGAATTGTATTCTTCGTTGCAGTAGCCTTAGGAACCTTTGTTCTATTGACACCCATATTGGTTGTTGGTGGTGTAGTATTCTATGGTCCGCTTTACAATCTTGCACGATTATTCATCGCAATGGTCTTTAGTGGTCATTGGTTGGTACCCAATCCCCATGTTCCAGTTTTCATCACTCTTTACTATCCTGCTTTACCATGGTTGATTGGTGGATTACTATTTGGTTATCTATTCGTGTTAGAAGTTGCCCAATTCCTTTCAGATCGGATTACCATTGACTTGTATGAAGAAATTTCTGCGGTTACTCGGCGTCGTGGGCTCTCGTTAGGATGGCTGAGCCGATTCCCTGTGCTATTTGAGAGGGCAAAAAGCCCCCTTACTACAGTGCTCCGAAAGGATTTCATTACTGGATTCAGGAAACCGGGGAAGGCATTCTATCTTGTTGGACTCATTGCAAACTTTGTATTCGCCCTGTTTCTAATCACGCTTCAACCCACACTTATCACTGCAATTCCCCTTCCCTCCCAACTTGTACCCACACTCGGTTCCCTGTACATTATTCTCATAATTGTGATTGTTCCCCTTCTTTCTATCAATGCTTCTGATCCCTTCCAAGGTGAACGGGGAACAATCTATCTTATCCGGTTATCTCAGGTTCGACCATTCTGGTTCACATTCATCAAATACTTGCAACTCCTTTTGACCCCCTTTCTGTTAGCAATCCCCGTGACAATATACTTTGCTCTGTTTTTAGGCAATCCTCACTTACTCATAATGGCGGTTGCTATTTTACCTCACGCTGTACTCATATCAACAGCTATCGGTGTTGCGCTAGGTAGTCGCTATCCATCCACACCAAGCGGGAAAAAAGAAACACCAGTCGCTCTCATTATCACTTATCCAGTCATTTCTTGGACTGCGATGTCGCCAGTTCTTTTCATTTTTTTGGGTGTAGCACCAAGTAGCCTCACCTGGGTGCTGCTAGGTTCATTGTTTATCAGTCCGTACACTTTGGGGCTGGTTCTTTTTCTTCTCGGCTGGTCGGCTCACTCATATTTGCGTCAAGAATAGCTAGGGCGCAGTTGGATGTTTTTCCAGAAAAATCTCGAAAAATGGAAAAGAACGCAAAACGCCCAAAAGGACTCGTCCCGACTAAACAATAATAAATAACGTCTTTACTAAGTTGGGTAAGTTTCCAGCTGACAGGGGAGTCCAAGACTAGAATGTTCCCCATCATATTTCCATTACTCCTAATAGGTTCGGTTATTCTCATGTTCCTGTGGGCATTTCGCCCCACAATCGAAGGAAGGCTTATTCCCTATATTCTCGACAAACTTTCGGTTCCGGGGGAAATAAAACACACGTCCCTGATTAGTCTAGCTGACTCGCCACTCGAGCCTGAATATATCTCTCTTACAAACTGGGCAGAATCAGAATTATGGCTTGCTTTCCCACACATCTCAAAAAAGCCCAGTAATATGCTCCTCAACACGATTGATGAATCCTTGAGTTTGAGACTTGTATTGGGAAACAACACAGATGCTGAGCAAATTAAATCAACTGCCCGTCAGTATAAACGGGATGTCGAGATTGTTCGAAGGCCCCGTATGCATTTCAAAGTCTTGTTAACAGGCAATTGTCTTGCCGTGGGATCAGCAAATTTCACTGAAAACGGTCTTGATAAGCTCCATGAGTTGGCGGTTATTTCAACTGAACAACGAATGTTAAAGGAAGCCAGAGCATTTCTCTTAGCTTTCAGTGATGAATATTCTGAGTATCCAAATAGTGAACACACCTATTCACTTTCGTCGAGTTTACCACAAAGATCGAAAAGTGTCTTCGTGAACACCTCCAATGGATTAAATGATTTGGTGTATGCACTACTAGGGTCTGCGAAGCAGAATGTGATTCTCGTATCGCCGTACATTACAAATGATGTTGCTGAACATATTCTCCGAGCGATTTCTGATGAAGTGCAAGTGCGGTTTATCACCTGGGTTGATTGGCGGCAATGGGCGACGGAGCGGTCAGATCCTGAAGCAATTGAGATGTTCTTAGCCAATCGCTTTGTGGTTGACTCTTGTCCAAACCTCCATGCAAACTGTATTATCGTTGATGGCAAAGCTGCAATTCTTTCATCGCAGAATCTAACCACAGAGAGCTGGAGTTCAAGAGATGAAGCGGGTATTTATACGAAGAATCCCGAATTGATTAATGCCATTCTCGAACGCATCGAAGGTTGGCCGAAGACTAGCTTCAGAATGGAACTTCTTGAGCGTGAAATTGAAAGATTCGCCCTGTTCTTAGGAAAAGAATCTGAGCAATTGCCATCTGTTCCCGATCAAGAAGAAGATGATGAATTCCCTGTTGATGTCGGTGAAGTGATAAGTCCCCCGCTTCTTGGGTTTACACTAATGCCCCAAAGGGAAGTGCTAGAACGAGAGGTTCCCATACCCACAGAAGAACCTGTTCTTGATGAGGTTCCGGTTCCTGTCACAGAACCTGCTCCGGCTGGCGTTCTTGCTACCGCAGAAGAAGCTCCTCTCGATCAACAACTCCTTGAACGGTTTTGGATGAAGGATGTAGTATTCATTGGGAAAAAGCGATTAATGGAATACGTATGGGCGTGCATTACTCAAGTAAAGAAGAATCAATCCGTGACGCTCAAAGCAAGAGGTCAACTCATTTATCGCGCAGTCGAAGTTGCTGAACTCTTACGGAACAAATTCGAACCTGATCTGGAAATTGATGAAAAAGCAATTCAAATTGATACCTACTACCCCAAGGGTAAGAAGAGCAAATGGGGAGGAATAAGTCAAATCGAAATCACTCTCCAGAAGAAAAATTAGTGTCCTTGGTTAATCTGTTCACTTTCATCTTTGAGTCAAGTATAATTAATCAGCCACAAGACCATAATTTTGTAGGATGAAACCTTTTAGCCTAGTACGGTAAGGCAAGCAGCAATAGAAAAGGTGAACAATATGGGTAAAGCGAACATCGAACTTGATGGTGAGACCCTTACTATAGAGCAAGTAATCTCTGTTGCTCGGAATAGAACCCAAGTCACCCTCTCATCTAAAGCCAAAGCAAAGGTTGAGGCAGCAGCAAAATTAATTCAACAGTGGGCAGATTCGGGCGCGGTAATCTATGGGGTGACAACAGGATTTGGTCCATTTAGCGAAGTAATCATCTCAAGTGATAAAGCTCGTGACATCCAACGCAACCTCTTGATTAGTCACGCCGCTGGCGTTGGCTCACCTTTACCTGTTGAAGTAGTTCGAGCAACGATGTTACTTCGTGCAAATACGCTAGCTAAAGGGTTCTCAGGCATCCAACTCACAACCCTTCAACTCCTACTTGATCTCCTTAACAAAAGAGTTCATCCCGTAATTCCCGAAAAAGGATCCGTCGGGGCTAGTGGAGATCTCGCCCCTCTCTCACATATGGCACTCGTTTTAATTGGAGAAGGTCAGGCGGAATTCAATGGTGAAATACTTCCAGGAGCTAAGGCGCTAGAACGTGCCAAGTTGACACCCATCACTCTTGATCGCAAAGAAGGAATTGCTCTCATCAATGGAACACAGGTCATGACTGCCATTGCTGCATTAGCCATTGCTGATGCGAAAGCCCTTGCGGCGAACGCAGAAATCGCTGCGGCTCTATCAATTGAAGCACTCGAAGGAGTCACGGATGGATTTGATTCACGCATCCAGAAGGTGCGACCGCATGGAGGTCAGAAACACACAGCTAAGAATTTACGGGCATTGCTTAAAGGTAGTGATCTGGTTTTGACTTCACGCCAGCGCGCTCAAAATGTCCAAAAAGCATTGAAAGAACTAGGAAAGATTCGCCACGCTGATGATACTACAACGCATGATGCACTTCAAATCATTATCCATCATGTTATGCACTTGGTTATCGAATTAGACGAACAAATGGCTGTAGAATCGGGTCCATCCCGAACGAAACTTGAGAAACAGCGAAATGCAATCATGACGGCGTTGGAAAATCTGGGGGTTTCCAAAGAAGCCATTGATGGGGCAAAAGTCCTAGCGAAAAAAACTATTCGGGTTCAGGATGCTTATTCCCTTCGATGCACACCCCAAGTCATCGGTGCGGTTCGAGATAGCCTAGAGTATATCTATCAGGTTGTGTCCACGGAAATCAATTCCGCTACGGATAACCCTCTTATCTTCCCCGAATCGAATATCTACCTTTCAGGTGGTAACTTCCATGGTCAACCAATAGCCTTAGCGATGGACCTGCTGACAATAGCCATGACAAGCATAGGTACAATCGCTGAACGACGAATGGCCCGACTCATCGACCATCATCTCAGTAATGGGCTCCCACTTTTGCTACTCAAACCCACAATAGAAAACCGTGGGGTCTATTACGGGCTTGGATTAGCCCAAATTTCTGCAGCCGCCCTTGTCGCAGAATGTAGAACCCTTTCCACACCTGCAAGTGTGCAAACAATACCCACCTCAGCCAACCAAGAGGATCATGTCAGTATGGGCACAATTTCCGCACGACAGGCCCGTGAGGTAGTAGACAATGTGGAACACATTATTGCGTTCGAATTGCTTTGTGCAGTACAAGGCATTGATCTTCGAAAACTCCAACGTGAAATCACGCTAGGACATGGCTCAGATTTGGCCTATCAAATAATTCGGAAAGCTGTTCCAAGCATTTCAACCTATCACGGTGAGCAACGGAATCGAATAACCCAAGATACTTTTGTTCATCAGGATGTTATCACATTACATCAAATTGTTCATAATAGACAATTACTTGACCCGATTATCCATCAAATTCTGGACTTCTCTCTTTGAAAGCTATTGAACCGAATGTAATAGCATGGTTTCTCCTGAAAAAATGAGGACACGCCCAGCTTAGCTGGGCGTTAATAGGATTAGTCTCCCCATTTTCGACGGCGTCTGAAAATAACGATACCCGCACAAGCCACCGCCGCTATGGTAACAATACCGCCGAATATGATAATTTCTACCGGTATTTGAGGAGTGAAAATAACATTATTTACGGTCACTGAAATGGTTTGGCTCCCCTCATTTCCAGCATTATCATATACCGTAACAGTAATGTCGTGTGCTCCGTTGAGAACTAACGTCGTGTTCCAGTTAAAGGTGAAAGGTGCACTAGTAATCTCGCCTACTTCTGTTCCATCGATGAAGACTTCGATACGTGCGATTCCACTACCTGGATCAGAAGCTGTCATTGAAATCGTAACGATGTCGTTGACCACATCTCCGTCATTGGGATTTGTGATTTCCAGTGCTGGATCTGTGGAATCAATCACTGTATAGCTGTAATAGCTAGAATCATTATCATCAACTACCCAATTCCCAGCATTATCGGTAATATTGAAGTAGTAGTCAATTTGGGTCTGCCAGATTTGGCTCGAAAGAGTTACTTGATAATGGTTACCACTGGTATGTGCCAGAACCAAAGTCGTCCAAGAACCTCCATCAACACGATACACCAACAGAGCTGATTGAATACCGCATCCTACATCAGAGACGTCACAGCCAATAGTTGGAGTTGCGTCATATTCGACATTTGAAGGCGCAGTATCCAAGCTTATTATGACAGGGTCAAAACTGTCAGTCACTGTGTAGTTATAGTAAAGGCCACTGTTATCTTCGACTTGCCAATTATCTACGTTATCTGTAGCATTCATCCAGTATTCAATTAGGGTGCCATATGGTTGAGTGACGAAGGTGTATGCATATCGGTTCCCAGTAGTGTGCGTCATCGCCACGTAGGTCCATGCGCCGCCATCAATTCGATAGGCTAATACAACACTAGCGATGCCACTCCCAATATCGACAACATCACAACCAATTACCGGAGTATCGTTGTACTGAACGGGTGAAGGAGTGTGACCAACATTTGATATGACCGGTGGGTTCAGGTCACCAACCGTGTAGGTATAATAGCTACCTCCGTTGTTCTCGACAGCGTTGTTTGCAGCATTATCAGTTGCATCAATGTAGTATTCAACAAACGCATTCAACGCCTGAACAGGAATGGTTCCCTCGTAGTGATCACCACTTGTGAAACTCATGGCTACGATATCCCATGATCCTCCGTCGACGCGATAGTGCAATTGAACAGAACTTACTCCGCTCCCTGGATCAGAAACATTACACCCAACTATGGGGGCATCAAATTGTGAAACCACAATAGGAGTATGACCCACCTCACTAATCACAGGATCAGTGTTATCAACAACTGTGTAGCTGTAATAACTGCCAGTGTTGTCATCGATAATCCAATTGCCTGCAATATCCGTGGCATTCGCATAATACTGTACAACACTATTCCACGACTGAACTGGAATTGTCCCTTCGTAGTGATCACTCACAGGACCACTCATAGCTACTTGTGTCCAGCTCCCGCCATCAACTCGATAGTATAAGACAACAGAGCTGACTCCACTACCACCATCAGTAACATCGCAACCCACTACAGGAGTATCATCATATTCGACGGTACTGGGGGAGTGATCGACACTGCTGATGAGTGGATCGGTGAAGTCGTCAACTCGGTAGCTATAGTAGCTCCCTGTGTTGTCATCAGTTGCCGTATTTGCGGCGTTGTCTCGGGCAACGAAGTAGTACTCTACGAGAGTGTCATAGACGTATGCAGATAGGGTGGTTTCATAGTGAATGCCTGTTGTATGTGTCATGGCAACCCAGAACCACGACCCTCCATCGATGCGGTAGTATAATCGGATATAATCGATGTCACTACCTGGATCAGACACATCACAGCTAATAACAGGACTATCCGTGTAGTCTGGGTTCAAGGGTGTTCGTCCAAGATTACTGATAATCGGGTCTGTGGTGTCTTGTACCGTGTAGCTGTAATAGCTACCTCCATTATCATTCACAGCAAAGTTGCCTACAGTATCCGAGGCGTTCACATAGTATTCGACTAAATCATTCCACGCTTGGGCGGGAATTGTGCCTTCGTAGCTGTCGCCGGTGGCGGGGTTCATGGCGACAGTGCTCCATCCGCCTCCGTTCACCCGATAATAGAGGGTGACTGTTCCCACACCACTTTCTGTGTCAGTGACATCACAACTTACATCCGGGTTATCGGTGTACTCAACGGGGGTCGGTGAATGACTGATATTTGAGATATTCGGTGGAGTCGTTTCAGTGACTGTGTAGTAGTAATAGCCCCCACTTGCATCATCCGTAGCGCTATTACCTGCTGAATCAGTGGCCACGATATAGTATTCCGTGAAGGTATCATAAGGCATGGCACCAATGGTGGCTTCATAATGGTTTCCACTGGTATGGCCCATGGCCATTGAACTCCATCCACCGGAGTCAAACTGATACCATAAGGTGACAGTGCTGACACCACTCCCATCATCAATCACATCACAGCCGACTGTTACCGGATCAGAGGATGTCACGACCCCAGGTGTATGTCCAACATTGCTGATGTCCGGATCTGTATTATCCACAACGGTATAACTGTAGTTACTTCCACCATTGTCTTCAGTTGCTGAATTCCCAGCATTATCAAAGGCAACAACGTAATATTCTACATCATCATCCCATGATTGAACAGGGATGCTTCCTTCGTAGCTATTGCCGGTAGCAGGGCTCATGGAGACGGGGTTCCATCCGCCTCCGTTCACCCGATAATAGAGGGTAACTGTGTCTACGTCACTACCTGCATCGATGACGTCGAAGCTGACAACCGGGCTTACAGTGTATTCGACGGTAATAGGATTTCGATTGTGGTTGCTGATTAGTGGGTTTACGGTGTCATCTACGGTGTAACCGTAGTAGGCTCCTGAATTATCATCGATCCCCCATGCACCTGCATTATCGGTCGCATTGACATAATATTGGACCTGCGCATTCCATGCTTGGGCCGGAATGCTGCCAGCGAATCCCGTACCTGACGTGGGGGACATAGTGACGGTGTTCCATCCGCCCCCGTCCACACGATAATATATCACAACCGTATCAATCCCACTGTCTGAATCAGTAACATTACAGCTCACCGTGGGGCTATGGGTGTATTCAACAGAGGTGGGCGTATGAGCAACATTAGTGATTACGGGGGGAATGGTGTCAGTTACAGTATAGCTGTAGGTTCCACTAATGCCTTGAAGGTCCATGTTATCGGTAGCGTTGACATAATATTCTACAAAGGTTCCGTACGGCTGTTGACCAATCGGTGCATAATAGCCTGCAAATCCAGTAGTAACCATGGTTGTGTTTTCCCAAGCTCCGCCATCAAAGCGGTAAAAGACCTTAATGCTTTGTAGGCCGCTTCCTTCTTCGGTGATTTCTGCAGTAACATTCACAGTATCCGTATAGCCCACTGGACTAGGAGTTTGAATAACATTATCAATACTGGGAGCAGTCTGATCCGTAACTGTATAATTCCAATAATCTCCGTTATCCAATGCAGTCGTTGTTAAACCCCAATCATCTGTAGCTGTTACGTAATATTCCACGAAGGCATTGTGGTTCTGACCCGGAATAGTACCACTATAGGTGTCACCAGCTTGATAAGTCATTGAAGCCTGTTGCCAGGAACCACCATCTACACGATAATGTGCTAGCACGCTCTGAATGTCCTGTTCGACCACATCTGCAGACACTTGCACACCCTCTTGATGGTCAGGAGTTGTGGGGGTGTGAGACACATTACTCACCTGAGGTGCCGGATCATCATAGAGGTAGAGGTCATCAAAGAGAATCTCAAGTCGTGCAGTTGCGGAAACTCGTAGATATAATTCTTCCATAGTAATATCGGGAAGACTACCAAAGACTGCTTCATAGTCGTGGGTTAAGTCGCGGTGCATTTGCATCCATAATCCTGTTGTTCCAGCACCAGTGACGTTGAAGTAGGCTACTGAAGATGAATTAGAAGGACTGGCAGTCATTCCATTCATGTAATAATTTAGTTCACGTCCATCAGTGAGAACTAGTCGGAACCAAACCTGGTTTGCAGTGACGGTATCTTCAATGCGCCACATAACATCCAGATAGGTTTCACGGGTGCTGTTCAAAGGTCGTTGTTGCATCGCATGACGGAGAGTCAGCGTTCCACTCGAATGAGTTACATTCCCAGCTTTACTGCCATCATAAGCAGTCCCGGTGACGGTCATTCGTGACGATGTCGTAGTGAACCCCTGAACTTGTTGGCCTACCGCTGGTTGATCCTCAAAAGCTGCATGATTCAATGCCGCAGCACGTAGATTTACACTGTCAATTTGAGTGCTAATAAGTGAATCAGTGCCATTAGCCGTTAAAAAGACTTCAACGTACCAGATCATTAATTCGCTAAGTGAGAAGTGAGAATTTGCATCGGACCATAGGTTAACGTCTAAATGCTTCCAACTTCCTGTAGTATTGAAATCATTGGGATGGAGAACAACATCAAAGGAGCTGTTAGCAACTGGGCTACTCGACCCACCGTATCCGAGCATGTAATAGACATTTCGAGTCGCTGCCCCATCTCGACAACGGAATATGATGCACGCATAAGTGTTTGCAGTCAGGTTATCAAAAGTCAGATACCATCTCATACTGACATGACCCTGATTGAGACTAGTCAATCGGGTATAGGGGTAATCGCGGGTATTGACATAACTGTAATTACCAAAGGAATAAGCAGTGAGATTGGCACTATAAGTTCCTTCATGAGCTGTTGTACTTCGCTCAAATTTCCCAGCATCAGAAGAATCGGGTACTGTCCATGATGTGAAATCTCCTGTCTCAAAATTCCCATTCCTATTCGTCCCGTTAATCCAATAATACCCGTCAGTTTCATTAAGCAGCTTAACATTATCAATATATCCACGCAGTAGTTGATCAGTTCCACCCAGGGCTTGTAACTGGAATCTAATATTATCCACATAGATGTTTTCACTATAAGATCCTGCAAGCTGAGAAACTGACAAGAAATCAGATGTAAGATTACGTGTAAGGGTATTCCATTGTTGTGCTGGACCCAAATCATAAATAAAGTATCCTTCCCAAGTGGAATTTTGGTCAATACTCGAGGTTCCATTGAGGAAATAAAATAACCAATAGGTATTGACACCATCTTGGAGTTGCACCTCTGCATACATTACATCCTCGATCGGATTCTCATTTTGATCGAGATACCAATCAAATTCCAAGGTTATATTGGAAAAGTCAGCGTCAATTCCTGTTTGTTCTAAAGTTGCAGTGGCAGTTTGATCTGGGTAGTTTTGGCACTGATAACCGGCCGAATAGGATCCTTCATTAACTTGGGTTGTTTCAACCCAATGGTGACGGTTACCCGTTTTAGAAACACTCCATCCATCAGCCTCATATGCAGATGACCAATCCTCAAACCCAGGATTTTCAAAATGATTTGAACTCCAATTAGCTTGACCCAAATCAGGGCCCGGTACAGGAATACGATTCATTCCATTTTCAAGCGTTCCATCTTCAGTGCCCAATGTCCCACCCATATCATCAGAAAGCGGAAAGCCTCCATTCAAATAAGTGGTCGTCATCGCACCAAGCGGAAGTAAACCAATTAACAATATCAATAGTAAGGGGTAGCCAGCCCTCATAGATATCCCTCGGAGGTTGTGTCTCCCCTGTATGTCATGAGCACAACTAAAAGCCTTTGCATCAGAAGATGTCTAGAGTGATTTTCGCTTGACTAAATAACAATGAGTATGAAACAAACTACGAGGAATCAGGCAATCAACCAATTCCTTGATTGTGAAAAAGTTAGTTTCTACTAACAACTATTCAACTCGTTTAGGTTTCACTTAATATAATTGAAAAACATGAAGAAATAACGAAATGATAAAACCTCTTTTTTATACTCAAGCCACCTCCTTCGATGGAACCTTGTCTTGGGAAATTACAGTCCCACGGACATCTTTTACAATTTCCCTCAAACGGAAAACGACCTTTCCTATTCGGTTTCTAATAACAAATAACTCCGAGAAGCGGTTGTTAGTGCAAATCGAGGTTCACTCGTTATCACGAGTCCTTCGGTTTCAGATCAAAAAGACAACGGCCTTTGGCAGCGCCCGAGCTAAGCAACAACGTGAAAAACCTACTAGCCTGATAAAGCGCAACATCGCTCCTCTACGAAGTGTCCAGTTCACGATAAATGCCAATTTCCATCCACATCTCTCAATTCAACCTATGACCCAAATTGGTCTTGAGTACGTAGTATCTGCTTTTGATGAGGACGGGAAAACTGTCACCCATACTGATCCGTATCGGATCATCATCCCTTTAGCGAAAAAGAAAAGGTGAATCAACTAATTAGACCTAAAAATGCCTTTGGTAAAAATCAGTTACTGTTGATCAAAGGCTGGGAAATTGGGGGAGAAAATAAAGATAGACGCATCTCCTACGCCGGAAGTCCGGGTAAGAGATGCACCCTAAAGATAAAGGAAGAAGTCGCCCTCTGTTCACCTTTCGGCTCAATATAATTGACCCAAATGTGATGTTGCATGTTGCAGCAAGCGTAATGTCTAGATTCGAATTCGACCCCGCCACATTCCCACACGAACTTGTACCAACCGGCTGGGACACCACAAAATTCGATCCAGCCAGTATCATTGGTGTAAAAGGTACCAATATGTAGCCAACAATCCATGTAATAAACATCGACTTCTAATCCTTGAAGATAGATGTCTTTGTCTTGCCATTCGATGCCGTCCATTAAGTCCTTGTACAAGAATTGTTTGGATATACATATGCCGGGTGAAGAGAGGGCGGTTTCTTCAGCTTTAGCTTGGTTTGGGGGTGCAAGAAATATACAGATTCCGATGAATGCCACTGTAGCAATAGTAATCAGAAGTACTCTTGAAGTCTTTAGTTCACTCATCCTCTTTCCTCGTCATGAGGTTTGGTTTTTTTGTGGAGATTATGCATGACATCCAGTCTGCTCCCTACTCCTTTGGAGGTAGGTAATCTCACATATCCCGCTGGTTCTGTTCAAGCCTGGAATCCGTAGGAAACCAGATACCTCAAGGTTCTATTGACTGATTCTTAATATAAAGTGTTAATGGCTTGTTCTAAGTGTAGAAAAACGTAACAGTTTCCAACAGGAAAGCTATTTTTTGATTAGTTAAAAAATAACCGACTTAAACCACAAAATAGCTTATTGTGCAGAAAAAGCGATTTTTCCATTTTTTATCACTTTTTCGACGAGATTTATTCCAAAATGATAAGGGATATGAGCATGGTTCGGAGTATCGATGATCAAAATATCGGCCTGTTTATTGGGTTCTAGACTCCCAACCACATGGGATCGGTTGATTGCATGGGCGGCATTAATGGTTGCCGCGGCAATGGCTTCAGCTGGAGTCATTCGCATATTCAGACAGGCCAAGGTCAAAATGAGTTGCATTGATTCGGTCATGCAATTCGGATTATAATCGGTTGCCAATGCCACGGGTACTCCCGCGTCAATTAATTTTCGTGCAGGTGCATACTCTTTCTCCATTAAGACAAAGGCGGTTGCCGGTAAAAGGACCGCAACTACTTGGGCTTTGGCTAGCGCTTGGATGCCTTGGTTCGAAACTTTCAAGAGATGATCCGCAGAAATCGCTCCGACTTCGGCGGCTAGTTCTGCTCCGCCTAAGGTGGTCATCTCATCAGCATGCACCTTTGGGATGAGATCATATTCCTTGGCCCGGTTGAGAATACGCCTTGATTGGTTAATGTCAAAGACGCCTTCTTCAGCGAACACATCACAAAATTCCGCCATTCCCTTTTTTGCCACGGTGGGAATCATTTTTTCCATGACCAGTTTCACATAGTGTTCTGGTCGGTCTTTGTATTTTTGAGGGACAACATGGGCTCCCATAAACGTCGGAACAACATCAATTGGATGAATCAGGTTGAGGTCACGGATGGCAAGTAATTGTTTGTATTCGTGTTTGGGTTCCAAGCCATAACCGGACTTCCCTTCAACGGTTGTCGTGCCATACCGGAGCATACGATTCAACGTGTGTTGCCCAAGGCGCACCAAGGTCTTTCGACTTGCCTTTCGAGTCGCTTTGACCGTCACATTGATTCCTCCCCCCGCCTCCAAGATTTCCATGTAGGAGGCACCCTGAATTTTCTGGACAAATTCCTTTTCCCGGGTGCCCGCAAAGGCTAAATGGGCGTGGGGATCCACGAATCCTGGAAGGACCGTTTTTCCTGTTGCATCAATGACCTTCGGTCGCGTTCCGGTTTTGACAAGTTTTTCAATTTCTCTGGTTGTTCCAACAGCAGCAATGCGATTTTCTTGGATCGCGACCGCTCCGTCTTTAATAATCCCTAACTCTGCGAGTTCGGTTCCTAGTTTGGGTGTGTGGCTGGCTCCAGCTAGGGTGAGGAGTTCTGCGGCATGTAAAATGACTGAATCGAAATGCATCCTTTCCATTACGGGGGAACAAGGGAATAAAACCTAATAAATGAGGCTCTTCACGATTTCTTCTTCTTTGAAAGGCTTGATAGAACACTGGCATGTTTGGGATTCTTTTCAGCCAGTTTTCGATCTATAGCGATTTCCAGAATGTCCTCAAGGGAGAAGCCTTCCAATCTTAGATAGTAATCTACAACGCCCGCTAAGGCTTCGATGGGGACCAGTCCACAAAATTCCGCACCTACTACAGGAACACCATATCGGGCGGCTTCAATTTTGACTAGTTCCATTTGTCGGTACAACGGTGACTTCCGGAAATCAGTATTCGTGATACCAATTTGCGTGATATCTCGATCCTCCCAGAGGGCACCCATGGCCTTAATTCGGACAAGACCTCCCTTCTTGCGGTGAATCGCCTTCGCTACCGCTTTAGCAATCTGGAGATCCGTTGTTCCCAAGTTGATGTTTAACCCAACCATCACTTCCCGAGCACCAGTCATGGTGGCACCCGCGGTAGGATGGGGTTTGGCTGGACCATATGCGGGGTGTCGTTCGGGGTCTTTCATGTTCTTGGCAAGGGCTTCCCATTCGCCCTTCCGAATCCAGTCAACATCGCCCTTTTCAGGAGTTTCAGCAGCTTCACCATAGAGATACACGGGGACATCATGCTCTTCTGCAAATGCATTGGCGAATTCTTTGGACAGGGTGATACAGTCCTCGACGGTCATATTTTTGATTGGGACGAAGGGGGCTACATCCAAGGCTCCAATTCGCGGGTGTTGCCCTTTGTGTTTCCGCATATCAATCCGTTCAATCGCCACACGACCTGCGTTCAACATGGCAGTTTTAGCTGCTTCGGGTTCACCGAAATAGGTTATGACTAGCCGGTTGTAGGCGGTGTCATGTTCATAATCGAGAAGGTGGACGCCTTTCGTTTGGCGAATGGCATCAACAATAGCATCAATGGTCTTACTATCTGAACCTACGCTAAAGTTTGGAATGCATTCAACAATTCGGTCCATTTTTGCTTTCACCTAGGTTTAGTCCTTAAGAAATGGAATTTTGATATCACGCTTTTTAGCGAATTCAATTGCCTCCGGGTATCCTGCATCAACGTGACGGACAACTCCCATCCCTGGGTCGGTGGTTAACACGCGGAGGAGTCGGCGTTCAGCTTCCGGAGTTCCATCGGCTACTGATACTTGGCCCGCTGAGATGGCGTAAGGAATGCCCACGCCTCCTCCTTGGTGAAGTGAAACCCAGGTTGCTCCAGCTACTGCGTTGATGAGCACGTTCAATACAGGCCAGTCAGCGATAGCATCACTTCCATCACGCATATTCTCCGATTCGCGGTTGGGGGATGCTACTGAACCAGCATCAAGGTGGTCACGGCCAATAACAATGGGGGCTTTTAGTTCTCCACTAGCAACCAGTTGGTTTAGCGCTTTTCCAAACTGCGCCCGTTCACCATAGCCCAGCCAGCCTACTCGAGCAGGTAAACCCTCAAACTGCACTTTTTCATGGGCGAGTCTGATCCACCGCTTTAAGATGTAGTTATCTGGAAAAAGTTTGAGCACTAAATCGTCGGTTCGGTAGATGTCTTCCGGTTCGCCAGAAAGGGCTACCCAGCGGAAGGGCCCGCGTCCCTCACAGAAAAGTGGGCGAATAAAGGCTTCGACGAATCCAGGGTACTTCCATCGGTTCTTCTTCTCATCCCAGGAGATCTTTTTCGTATGTTGTCGTAGATTATTCCCGTAATCAAAGGTGATGGACCCTCGTTCTTGAAGGTCGAGAATCGCTTTCATGTGATGGAGCATCGAATCTTTGGAATGGCGAATATAATCCTCCGGGTCTTTTTCTCGAAGGCGATCTGCGTCTTCCTTACTAAATCCCTTGGGATAATAACCCGTTAGGGGGTCATGTGCTGCTGTCTGATCCGTCACGACGTCAACCTTGACGCCCCGACGAACTATTTCAGGATGGGTCTCCGCGGTGTTACCAACTAATCCAATTGAACGTGGGGTTTCTTTTTCAAGGGCTTCCTCTGCGAGCTGTAAGGCTTCATCTAAATCGTCTGTTTTGAGTTCACAGTAACCTGCTCGCATGCGTTTATCGATAGCCGCTTCGTCGACATCGACCGCGATGACAACGCCTTCATTGAATGTAACCGCGAGAGGTTGGGCACCTCCCATAGCCCCTACGCCTCCAGTTAAGGATAATTTCCCTTTCAACGTGCCACCAAAATGTCGGTCTGCTACTGCAGCAAAAGTTTCGAATGTTCCTTGAAGGATACCCTGGGTTGCGACGTAAATCCATGATCCTGCGGTCATTTGCCCAAACATGGTCAATCCTTGTTTGTAGAGTTTGTGGAAATTCTCCTCCGTGGCCCAAAACGGTACGATCAAGGAATTAGCGATAATTGCCCGAGGCGCATCCGTATGTGTTTTAAACACTGCGACGGGTTTTCCCGATTGGATGAGCATTGTCTCATCGGGCTCTAATTCCAGTAGGGTTTCCACAATTTTATCAAAACATTTCCAATTTCTGGCGGCTTGTCCCGTTCCTCCGTAGACGATAAGGTGTTCCCAATCCTTTGCGACATCTGGATCTAGGTTATTTTGGAGCATGCGAAGGATGGCTTCGATTTGCCAGTTCTTACAATGTAATTGGGAACCACGGTAAGCGCGAATCGGTTTACGTGTCATGGGTCTCCAACCTGAACCTCAAATGCCATTGAGCTTTGTCGCTGGGGGCTTTAAGTTGTTTTCTGTATCACAGTTCCTGTAAGTCTCCATGATATAGTGACACAAAATATCTGCTTTTATGATAGTTTCGATTTATGATATCAATGTAGGGAGGCCATAATTCTCATGATTGAAGAGCTCCTCTTTCGATACGGATTGCTCTTACTTTTCATTTTATTCATGGGAATTCGAGGCTATTATGGTCGGAAAGCCCAACCACCCGGTCAGAAGCGGACACGTCAGGAACGATGGGCTGACCAGGTCAAATACGAAAGCAAAGTCCTGGTAATCCTTCGAATTGTCATTGTCTACGCTATGATAATGTTCATCCTGATTTGGAGCCTCGTACCTTTCATAATGCCTCCTTTGGCTCAACTCATCTTTCCTGTTTGGGTACGATGGTTGGGTGTCATAATTTGTTTACTCATGATTCTAGCGATTACGTGGGTAGGGATTCATCTTGGTCGACAAGTCTCAGGGTCTTTAGAGATCAAAACGGGTCATACTCTCGTGACAAGTGGTCCTTACAAGTATATCCGGCATCCCATGTACTTGGTGTATTTTATTTTCAATCTTGGCTTGTTTTTGATTTGTGCAAATCTTATCCTGTTAGTCATCGTTCTGCTTGGATTGATTGTAGTGGCTTCAAGAATGCGAGTAGAAGAGCAGATGATGCTTGAGCAATTCGGTGACGAATATCAGGAATACTTAGAACGCACTGGACGCTTTTTTCCACCTATTCGTAGAAAAACGAAAGAGGATAGCACAAACTCAAGATAAAGTGAAATTTGAACAGATTAAAGCGCCAGATAATGGACAAGTTGTTTAGTCATATTGATTAGTGAACTGATTGAGACACTTTCATCAGCACCATGGGCTTGCATATTATCAAGGGTGGGCGCACCGATGCCAATTATGTCAATGGAATCAATTACTTCGTATACATAACCCATATCCGTGGAACCTGACATTCCAGCATATATGATATCGGAATCCTGGAAGCCATGGACCGCTTTGAGTGACTCTGCGATTTTTCTAAGATACGGGCTTTCGAGATTCGTTTTAAAAGGTGGGTAATCGTGGTCGGTTTTGATTTCGACGCTAAGTGCTTTGCTTTTTTCCTGTCCTCTTTTGACTGCTTCTTCAATTTCTTTAAGGGCTTCTTCAAAGGTTTCTTCAGGAATGTACCGCCGATTAATGACCACCTCACATTCAGACGGAACGATATTGACTTTGGTTCCTCCTCGAATGATATCAAGGTTAAACATCGGGGTCATTTGATCTGAAGGTCCCCCAAGCGATTTGAAAACTGGAACTGTTGAGATTTCAGATTCACGGACTTCCACTTCTGCTTTGAGCTTGAGGAGTTCATTCATGATGGGAATCATTTCTTCGATGGCGTTGACGCCCAAGAAGTTCATTCCTGAATGCGCGCTTCGACCCTTGGTTCGAACTGAGACATTAAACACGCCTGCTGCTGCTGCAATGATAAGAGGGAGCTGAGCACCAAGTTCAGTATTGATTAGATGACCTTTGATATATCCTTTTTTCGCGAGGTGATAGATGCCTGGATACACACCAAGTTCTTCATCGGTGCACAGGCTACAGATGATGTTGAAGTTGGGGGTGAGTTTGAGCTCGTTGAGGACTTCGATAGCCACAATCATACTTGCTATGCCCGATTTCATGTCAAGGGCGCCACGACCGAAGACTTTGCCTTCTTTGATGATTCCTGCAAAGGGATCCATGGTCCAGGGCTCATCAATCGGAACAACATCCATGTGGGCGTAAATGGTGACGTCTTCCTTTTGATTATAATCTCGAGAGGCAACTAGATTCACGCGTGGGCCTTCAATTGGGTAGGGAATAGTTTTGGTAAGTTCTTCGGGAATAAGAACACGTTCAGTCTTGAAACCTAATTCTTTGAAGATAGGCTCTACCAAATCAACGAATTCCTCGTAGTTGTTTCCTGGTGGAACCACTGTGGGGACTTGGATTAATTCACTAAGTAACTTCGCGATTCGTTCCTGCTTCTTTTCGACAGCTTCGAAAACTTGGTCAACTGAGAATTGATTTGACATTTTCTCTCACATTTCCTTCCCTCATTCGCTATTTTACTGCATCGAGTTGCCGTTGAAAACTGACATTGATGGCTTTGATGTAGTCAGCGCGGGGCACGATTTCTCGACTAATAGTGTTTAACGTGGCTGGTCTAATGGTACCTGATTGAACGAGTTCTCTTCCGGCTTGTTTGATAGCCTTGAAGATGTCGTCAACTTTGATTCCCATTTGTTTGAACACTTGGAGTTGGGCACCCATGGGACGAAGAATTGCGCCAACGAATTCACAATTTAAATTCTTACAGTACGCGTTGACATGGGCAATCAGTGGATCAAAATTATCCAATTCTGTAAAACCCGAAACCGAAACAAGGACGACCTTGTTCTGTTTACGATCACCTAAAGGTGGATGACGGCAATGATCATCACGAACCTCAAAGAAAGGTTGTACTAACGGAATCGACCGATCCAGTACCGCCTTTAGCGTGCTTGTCATCCCGTCAACGAAAACTGGTGTGGCTAGGATTAACACATCTGCGGTTTGGTGTTTCGTTAAGAGTTCTGCCATGTCATCATTGTGAACGCATTTTCCAGGAGTTTTTACCCAGCAGGTGAAACAACCAAGACAGGAATTCACTTTCAAGTCATCGACATATATTAGATCAATTTCTGCTCCTGCTTCCTTTGCACCTTCCAGGAAGGTATTGAGAAGTAGGGCAGTTCCACCACGGTCTTTTCGTGGACTACTGTTGAGAGCTAAAATCTTCAACGCTTCTTGCACCTTTACGTGTACTCTGATGAATTCAAGTTTATCATATGCTTCGAGAAAACCCTGTCCTGTCAGGGCGGGGGTGAATCGTGAAGTTTAAATAGGTTTCTAGAATTCCCTAGTCGAGGTCCCGGTCAGCGGTCCGAGAACCAAGGCACCATGACCGGGCAACATCGCCGGAACGGCGAGTAGAGCCTGTGGACCAGTCGACACTGGTCGATGGAATGAAACAGGAAGCTTCGTCCCTCAGGGCGGGGTAGTTCACAACCCCAAACACCGGATAAGGAACAAATGAGGTTTTGCCTTATGTCATATTTCCGAATCTGGCGCTATTGGCTCTTGGGCGTGAGTGTTTTCATTACTGCCTTTGGTTTGTTTATGGCGCTTCTTAATCACACGATTTTGTTTTCATTCTTCAATACTCAAATTAATCCCGCGTTTTGGGGTTCCACACCTGTTCCGGCACCTGCCCAAGCGTTCCAAGGTTGGATTTATGGGGCTTGGGGCGCCACGGTGATGGGGTGGGGGGTTACAATGATTTTCATTGCCTACTATCCTTTTGGTCAACAGGAACGATGGGCATGGAAAGCTGTCCTCGTCAGCGTCTTATCATGGTACATTATTGATACCACGATCTCCTGGCTGTTTGCTGTCATCATCAATGTAATTTTTAATACAACTATTCTGATACTGGTGATCATTCCCTTACTCTTTACCTGGCAAGAGATGTCAAATTGAACTTGAATCCTTTTCCGACAAGGTAAAAAAGCGGTGAACGTCCTTACATCGACGTTCAAGTGGAGATGACACTGTTGAAATCTACTCGTTCAATTTCAATTCTGAAGTGTATGGAAACCCATTGTGAAGAAATTGAAGATGTGGTCGCTCATGAGTTAGGATTGAGAATTCTTCTCACGGATTCGATGGGTGAAGAAAGTTTTGCTCTGGTTCATACGTTGCCAACAGAATTTGACTCACTCATCATTGGGTTACTGTTTACTTCGCGTTTGATTTCTTCTCCTGGGGATGTTGTTCAAATCCGCACCCGAAGCCAACTTGCTAAAGTACGTCTATCAGATGAAAGTGCATTCCGGGACAAACTCAATTCAATCCGGGCAACTGCACGGATTGTTATGGGCATTTGTGGACCTGAAGAAGGGGCCTTAGGTACGTGGCGTGCTTGTGATGTTCCTGCAATTGAAACATCAATGAAAATATCACCTTCGATTATCCGGCAAGCAATTCAAAATCTGAATAACGAAATGGTGTTGTATCGACAGACAGGAGGTACACATGGCGCCGCATTGGTTGACACTGAAGGTAATGTTATTAAGCTCGCTGAAGATGTGGGTCGCCATAGTGCGATTGATCGCGTCATCGGGAAAGCGTTATTGGATAATATGAATTTGTCAAATCTGATTTTGGTATGTTCCGGGAGACTGACGGGTGACCTAGTTTTGAAAGCTGCAGTTGCGAGAATTCCTCTAATCGCTTCAATCAGTGCAGGTGTATTCTCAGGCATTGAGCTCGCTGATGCTGCAGGCGTTACGCTTATTGGGTTTGTTCGGGGTGCACGTATGAATGTCTACACGCACCCTAGTCGGTTGGTGTTTTCGTCAGTCTAGCGAACAAAGGTTTTCTTGTCAAGACGGTCATTGAAACTGATTTGTTCCATGCATTCATCACAAAGGGCTTGGGCTTCTGCGGGGATACCATATTTCTCGAAGAACTTGACAATGTTTGTGATATCTCGGAGAAGGATAGGACGGCCTTTCTTTAGAGCTCTGTGACGGTTGGGTCGTGATGCAAAATCGATTGCTTGTGGAAAATCGATGATCCATGGTTCATTTTGGAAGTACAATATGTTGAAGGCGGACAGGTCTCCGTGAATGATGAATACTCGGTAGATGGCAAAGATTTGGTCGATGATTGAGTTGAAGATTCGTTTGGGGTGCTCAATCTGGACGTCTTTGAGCAGTGGTGCGGGTGTTCCATTTTCACCAAGAAATCGGGCGGTAAACATGTTATCGATATGACGGGCAGGAGTGGGAACCTTTACACCGGCACGAAAGACGCGATCTAAGATCCAGAATTCACGAGATGCCCAATAACTCATGATATCCTTGGAATAGCCGACTTTCCCACCACCCATTTTCTTACGTTTCCCTCCCTTTGCGTGCGGTGTGGCATAGAGGCGATAGACTTTCAGGGCGAGAGGGAAATCATACCATAGTGCATGGAAGACGGTAGCTTCTTTTCCTGCACTAATAGTTCCTTTAACGTCCGTCGCGAGTTGTGTGGCTAGTGCTTCCACTCGAACGGACGTCAGAGTGATTTCAGGCAGATCTTCAAGGCGTCCTCGTTGCCCCTCGATTTTGCTGGTCTGACGTTGCGCTAGACTGCGCTTACTGATGTATGGGCTTGGTTGATTTGGCACTTTTTTCTAACCTTTCTTATGGTGAGTTTCGCCTCTCCACCAATTTCCAAGAGCTAGTAGGGTCAGATATCTTAACTACTCTGTGCTCTGGAGCTGCGGATTGGCAACTGATGTCCCTTTAAAAAATGGGTTCAACTAGTGCCTGTCTCGGGAGGCAGCGATTACACCATCTCCATCGACAGAGCAGGTCCTTTGAATTGAAAATTCTATTACCGGCATAAACGCAATACACCTCCATGAAAACAAAATCATGTACACGGGAATTACCCATTGCGATATAAATGAATTACGGTATGTTTTGGACCCATCGCCCAAGCACTTTTTAACTGACTAAACGAATTCAAAATATTGGTGCTTCCAATGGGTCGTAGCGCTTTCGCTGTTCTTATTGGGATTATTTTTACTTTTGGTTTAACTCTTCTTGCGGGACTCGTTTATTTCCCTTTGAATATTGCCATGTGGCTTCCCTTTGTGGGATTTATACTAGGATGTCTAGTCATCGGTGTGGTCGGGCGGTTCCGTATATTACATTTACTTCTCCTTTCTTTCGTCATTTACTTAGGGCTCATGGTGTTTCTTGCAGCCAACGTCTCACTGTGGACTGGTTTAGATTTTGGACTCTATTCGTTTGGTCGAATTGAACAAGCTTGGTCACTCTTTATGGTATTCTTAGGTTCCATTCCCTTTATGGAGCTCCTTACTCAACAGGCCGCTTCTCTACGACTTATGTTCAGCGATTCCATTCTAGCAGTTTTTCTTGAATTCGCCGTTGCATCAATACTCGTCCTTATCGTAGGGCTCATTATTACAATGATCGGCGGGTATTTCACTCGCTCATCGACACTCCATGTGGTGAGTGCTCCCGAACCTCCAGCAGAGGTTCCCGGGCCTGCGGTGCCGGCAACCGCACCACCAATGCAAGAACCCGCTCCTACCTTACCAGCTACAGTGCCTCCGGCTGAATATACTGCCATGGAAGCACCACCACCTACCTTGCCCGAACCTCAACCAGTCGAGGATGCACCGCCACTACCGTCAGATGCAAACCCTGCTGCTGCAGCAATTGCAGGGCTAAAAGGAAAGGCGACTAAGCACCTCAAAGGTACAGGTCAGAAGGCACCTGCTGGTCAATCTCGCTGTCCCCATTGTAACGCCACTGTAATTCGTGGTTCTCGTTTCTGTAATGCTTGTGAGCGAGAAATTTAGTGGAGCAGTCAAACTCGGCGGATTTTTGCCTGTGAGACGTGTGTATGGCTTCCGTCGCAGAATATGTAATTATAGATAACATTTATATAGAAGGAAGAGCTGTTCGGGGCTACTCGAAACCTTAAAAAAGTTTCGTCATGCTGCGCGGGGTTACTCCCTGATATAACATGCTGTCTCTCTCTCCGTAGGTATCTTGTCATGAGGTAGGAGAGGTTCTAACCAAATTACAGTTCCCTGCCCAAAATCCTCTTTGAGGATGTGCATCAGTCTAATCGGAGATTAGATTCGCCACCGCGCACTCATCAGAATCATTGGTAGATTACAAATGGCAAATCCTGCTCAAACTTCAACCCAATCTCGGTCCCAACGATTCCGGGACGCTACCGAGGCGGTAGTAGGGTGCTCGGACTGCGGTACAGCACAGGTGATTCGTGATCCTGTTCGAGGTGAGGTAATTTGCACCAATTGTGGACTTGTGCTTGATTCACACATGGTTGACCATGGACCAGAATGGCGAGCTTTCACCAGTGAAGAGCGTGACCGTCGTGCACGCACAGGTGGGCCGATTGATTTCACTCGTCATGATAAGGGTCTTAGCACTACCATCGATTGGCGTGACCGTGATGCCAGTGGGCGAAAACTTGCTCCTGGATTACGGGCGCAAATTTATCGACTTCGAAAATGGCAAATCCGGACACGGGTACATTCCAGTATTGACCGGAATCTAGCCCGTGCTATGAGTGAACTTGATCGAATCACGAGTCAACTCAGCGTTCCTCGTCCTGTTAAAGAAGCTTCGGCGATTCTTTATCGTCGGACCGTTGAACGGCACTTAATTCGTGGTCGCAGCATTGAGGCTATGATTGCAGCCTGTGTATATGCTGGTTGCCGTTTACGACAAGGCCCCCGGACCCTTGATGAAATTGCCCATCACAGTCGTATCAATCGGAAGGAGCTTGGACGGTGTTACCGTCTTCTTCTTCGAAAGCTTGATATGCGAGTGCCCATCGCACAACCCGCGGATTTTGTACCTCGGTTTGCACAAGCGTTAGAGCTCAGTAGCCGGTCACAGCGGCGTGCGATTGACATTCTCGACAAGGCAAAGGCCAAGGGGATTACTGCGGGTAAAGATCCCACGGGGTTGGCTGCAGCGACTCTATATATCGCTTCGATTCAAGAGGGTGAACGTCGGACCCAACGTGAAATTGCAAATATTGCTCGTGTCACGGAAGTGACGGTACGCAATCGGTACAAAGAAATGGTTCGGGTTCTGAATCTTCAAGTTGAGATCTAAAGCCTGACGGGTCTCAACCCTTTCCCTTCTTTTAATATCTCTCTAGGATAGTGAGGGAAAAAAGAAAACATTTAAATATTTGTTTTACTAATAATTTAATGGGAAAGTTTATAAGGTTATCGAAGAGGAACGCGGTGCAACTTGCAATAACCCGCTAGATATCCTGCCACGTCAGGTCTCTTTAAAGACCTCTACGCACTATTTCCGCCCACATAATGCTTAGACACAATATACTGTGTATCTTAACCTTCCCTCTCCATCACTAGTAGGAGGAAGTATGTATATGGCAAAACATTCATCCGTTCATGACAATAATCGGCTCACCTTCGAGGAAAAAGACGAGCATCCCCGGTGTACAGATTGTGGGAGCTCTGAAGTAGTTCGAGATGGGAGCCGAGGGGAAGTCGCATGCGCGAACTGTGGGTTAGTCCTAGCTTCTAATGCTATTGATTCAGGACCCGAATGGCGAGCATTCACTAGCGAGGAAAGGGATAAACGCGCACGTACAGGAAGCCCCATTAATTATGCTCTTCAAGATCACGATTTAAGCACCACGATTGACTGGCGGAACCGGGATGCAGCTGGTCGTCAGATTTCTACCAGTCGGCGAGCTGAAATTTACCGGCTTCGCAAATGGCAACGGCGTTCACGTGTTCATTCCAGCATTGAGCGGAATTTGGCTAGTGCCATGAGTGAATTGGATCGGCTGAGTAGCCAGCTGGGTGTTTCGCGAACCGTCAAGGATACAGCGGCTGTTATGTATCGGCGTGCTTTGGAACGGCGACTCATTCGTGGTCGTAGCATTGATGCAATGATTGCTGCAGCGATGTATGCAGCTTGTCGTCTCCGAGAAGCTCCATGTACTCTTGATGAAATTGCCTATCACAGTCGCATTAATCGGAAGGAACTCGGTCGATGCTATCGGCTCCTACTCCGACGATTAGATGTTCGTATGCCCGTCTCGCAACCCACTAACTTCATCCCACGATTCGCGAACAGTCTGGGACTCAGTAGTCGAGTACAACGTCGAGCTATCCAGATTCTCGATGACGCCAAAGCTAAAGGTATAACCGCTGGTAAAGATCCCACCGGCCTGGCGGCGTCAGCTCTCTATATTTCAGCAATAATGGAGGGCGAACGACGCACGCAACGCGAAATCGCTGAAATAGCCCATGTCACTGAAGTCACAGTCCGAAACCGCTACAAAGAACTTGTCCGCGAACTCCAGCTTGCTGTCGAATTCTAGTCAAAGTTGTGACCAGCTAGACTTAAAAAAGCAGTAGAGCATTGGGAGTCGCGGAGGCTCTCTTTTTTGGTTGAACAGATTGTTTTTGAAAAACTCTCCCGCGAAGAACTACTCAAAATCATCGACATGTATGCCAAGAACTGGCTAGCAATTGATGGCACCTGGTTTCTTGCGGCAGAACAAAAATTTGATCTAGACACAGCTCTCGAGTTAGACACGGAATCATGGCGTCGGTTTTCTCCGGTCGAAGCGCAACGCATCATGAAGGAAATCGGTATACCTCCTAACTCCGGTTTAGAGGGGTTGAAAAAAGCTCTTCAGTATCGCGTCTATGCCCGATTGAACAAACAGTCTATCGAGGAAGTTGATGCAACACGATTCATTTATCGGATGGAAAAATGTCGGGTTCAAGAAGCACGGAAACGAAAAGGGCTCCCAGATTTTCCCTGCAAATCAGTAGGTTTAGTTGAATACACAGAATTTGCTAAAACCATCGATCCACGAATAACGACTCGGTGTCTAGGTTGTCCACCAGATCCACATCCTGATGAGTGGTGGTGTGCATGGGAATTTACACTTCATGATCATAATATAACGACCTAAAATACAAATGAGCTGCTCTTCTAAAGCATCCAGGAAAGTGATCTCATAAGTTCTATTGCTTTGATTTTCTTTTTAATTTCTTGAACAGCAAGTCGAGTATCCAGAAATTAATTGTTCTTTTTTTCAGGCATTTTTTTCAAAGGAAATATTTAATATCAATCATTTCCAGCAATACATTTTATTGAAGAATTCATCTATTTTAATATCGAGAGTGAGGATTCAATGAATGAAGTTAGACCTAAACTTTGGTTAAGAGTAACGGAAATAATTCTAGGGCTTCTAGCATTAATTGCTAGCTTTTTCATCATGGTGTTTCCCGTTTTCAGTTTGGACCTCTTTATCCTCCTAATTGCTCTTGGTCTTGTAGGGTTAGGGCTAGCCCGGATCCTAAGGGGACTCTTTTCAAAAGTTCTATCGAGAATTAAACGCGAGTTTAGTATTGTTGTTGGTTTCATTTTACTCGTTGGCTCTCTGTTTATATTTCTCAATCCCTCTATCGCCACATTTCTCTCTTTCTGGATACTTGCAGCTATCTTGAGTGCCCTTGGACTAGTTCGAATATTTATCGGAGCACTAACCAAAAACTATCCCCAAAAACTCAAATACACACTTGTAATTCTGGGGACCATAACACTACTCTTAGCTTTGATGGCTTTTGTTCTTCCCCTCACAATCGGTTACTTGGTAATCTATCTTCTTGCAATCGGATTACTAACAGCGGGAATCGGAAGAATAACTCTTGGACTCTTCGGGTTCAAATAGAATAATGAACTAAAATCCACAATTAGTACAGCACAAACTGCAAATAAATAACATTATTTAGGCTACTCGTTGAATTGCCTTCACTGATTTCGAACACCAGTCATTTCCATTATGGTGAATGAGATGCAACCAACTGATCCATTTACAGCATTCCTTGAAGCCCTGATATTCTGGTGGCAGCTATGGGGTTGGCGGGTCATTCCAATAATTGGGGTAATCCTTGTATGGATAATATTGATTATTACCTATGGTATACTACGACGGGTTCTGAAGAATCGGGCTAGAATTGCAGGTGTGCCTCCTGATGCCATTAATGGACTGATTTTAGCTATCGGATTTGGTCTCATTTATGTTGGTGTCATAGCTTTCATGGTTGGCTTTCCAGACATCTTTTCATATTTCGTAGTAATATTGGGAACTAGTTCTCTCATCATTGGCGCTGCAATTGGTATTGCTGTTGGACAAGCCGTGCGGAATTTTGTTTCAGGTCTTTATGTTATTTTTTCGAGACCTTTTCATGTCGAAGACTACGTTAAGATTGGTGATAAAGAAGGAATCGTTAAGGAAATCAGTATGAATTATACAAAACTGTTACAACCAGATGGATCCGATATTCTAGTACCGAATAGCAAGGTTCTCGATTCGGAAATTACAAATTTTATGTTTGAAAAACAAAAGCTCGCAGGCTTATTAGAAAATATCGAGGAAGTGGACAGAAAACAACGAAGCGTACTTCGCCAAGTGAGTAAAGTCATCGAAGTTGAGAAAATCGTACGATATGTGTTCCCAATGGCGTTTCATACAAGTCAGGATCTACGAAAACTACGTGACGCCTTAGACCAAGTTTGCAAAAAATGGGGAACCAAATTCGGCTTCCGACCCGTTTATGAAATCACTGAAGTTGAACAATTCGCCTTTAAATACAATTTTGTCCTTTTTTCAGACAATGCAAGAAAAATACTTGAATTCAAACCTGCATTTATGGATGAAATTCTTAATGCAATATTCATTTCTAAAAACACCTGAATGCAATTTTTCAAGTAACGAAAATAAAGAACCTAAACCATAATCTGTACACAAACTAAATCACCTAATGATGGTGGATTAGATGTCAAGGTTATTCCAAAAAAAATCTAAAAAATCCGGTCTTCCTCCAGGAACTCCTGCATACGTTGGTGAAAAGAAGCCTACGGAGACGCGAATCACGATCATTGAGTATGACAAAGAAAACCTCCATGAAAAAGAAGTCAAAACAATTGAGGAATGTCTTGAGGCTAAAGAGAGTTCGTTGGTAACATGGATAAGAATTACCGGTCTAAAGCAAATACCGCTTTTAGAGCATTTAGGAAAAGAATTCAAAATTCATCCTCTAGTGATTGAAGATATACTGAACACAACTCAACGACCAAAAATTGAAGATTATAAAGCTTATCTCTTCATAGTCGTAAAAAACGTTGATTTCACTTCAAAAGAGATTGAATCGAATCAAGTAAGCATCATTTTAGGACCAAATTTTGTTATTTCAATTCAAGAGAATCAAGAAACAATTCTCCAACCTATCATAGATAGAATTCGGAATAATCGGGGAATCATTCGACAAATGAAAAACGACTTTTTAGCTTATGCAATATTAGACGCTGTTTTAGATAACTACTTTACTGCAATCGAAAAATTAAGTGATAAAATTGAGGTAGTAGAAGACGAATTAATCAGTAATCCCGTACAAGATACTCTACACGAAATTTATCATTTAAAACAAAACCTAATTGTTCTTCGCAAATCAATTTGGCCTTTTAGAGAAGTCGTCAGTCGGATGGAACGAGGTCGCTACACCTTGATTGATGAGAAACTCCTCATCTACATTCGCGACATCTACGATCATTCTATTCAAGTAATGGAAACCGTAGAAACCTATCGTGATATGCTATCCGGTATGCTTGATATCTATCTATCTAGTGTCAGTAATCGAATGAACGAGGTCATGAAGGTTCTCACAATCATTGCCACTATCTTCATTCCACTGACCTTGATTGTAGGAATATATGGAATGAATTTTAGATTTATGCCCGAACTTGAAATACCCATTGCCTACCCTCTTGTCTGGCTATCTATGATAATTGTAGGATCAGTTTTAGTTGTGTTTTTCAAACGAAAGAGATGGATCTGAAGTTTTTAATTTCAAATAATTGAACTCGTCAGTACTTCGGAGATCTTCTAAATTTCAAAGAAGATTATCACAACATATTCAATACAATATAGAAAACATAATCAAATTTTGTTCATGCAGAATCGACTAATTGTTGACATAATTATATGACTTCATACGATTTCAAGTTACGACTCGTTGCTCGGCTAATTCTTTTAATCGCACTAGCCCCAAATTGATCTTGTCTTTCAATTCTGCGACATCCTTTTCTTCAGCTTCTTTTTTATCAAAGAGCACTACTACTGAAAGCTGAAGCTTTCTTAACGAAAGAAATATCTGATAACTCATTTGATGTTGTTCAGGGATGTCAATCGAATAAGTTACCGGCCAATCCCATTCTTTTGTAGTTTGCTTAATGAATTGCTTAATCCAAAAGGAAAGTTCATTTTCTAATGTCATTTTGCTTCCTTAAATTTTTTTTTCGAGGAAATAAAAATACTATGGAACTCTTTTATTGACTCCACCTTTTATATTCTGTTCCATATATTTCTGTTTAGTTCGTTGGTTTGGAGACGCGTATAGAATTTGTCTAAGTGGCCATAGTCGATTTTTGGATTAGCTGTTCTTTGTTTGTCTTAGATCTGCGTCATGAAGAATGGTAACACACCCAGGGATTTGAGTTCGGTTAAAGTCGGAATGAAGGTTTATGGTGTCCTCTACTTTTGGTGCTACATTCCTTTGAATGAATGCTCTCAAGATGCAATTCTAATATTCATCTATTGATTTATTCAATACCTAATCGGGATGTTATTTTGACTAAGATGAAGATGACAAACGCCACTACGAGAAATGTGATTAGCTCTTGGATGAATAGAGTTGGAGTGAAGGTTGCAATTGGAGGCGCTTCCCATCCAATTGAAACGAATAGCACTGATAGAATCGGTGTTATGAAACTGGCAACTAACTGGGATACAAGTCGTCCAAGGTAAAGAGCCATAATAAACGCAACAGCGAGACCCATTACCTTGTATTCTTTGAGAAAGTCTTTGAACTCTTGCCACAAACCTCTCTTTTCGGGTGGTGGTGGAGGCGGAGCTGGTTCAATGGCTTCTCTAATTCGCTTTAATTCTTCTAACATTTGATCTTCTTTTGACATTTCCATCAATTCCTAGCGAATTTGAATACTCTTGTTCTCCGTATTTATAATGTTAAATAAGTTCAATCAAACCGTTGAATGTGGGCTTAACCTTGAAGGGGGGAAAAGGATTTTACACTTCTATTACTTACTACTGACGCGTTACTCTTATTTGGTGATTTGTAATGGATCTTACGACACCTTTGATTCTTGTTAACCTCAAAACTTACAGTGAGAGTATGGGTGAAAAAGCTGTAAAATTAGCAAAAATCGCTGAGGAGGTGACTCGCGAAACTGGTATCTGCGTTGCTCTTGCACCGCAATTTAGTGATATTCATCGGGTTGCCAGTGCTTCAGAAGTTCCAATTTTTGCCCAACATGTTGATCCGGTGACGCCTGGTCGTGGTACGGGGTCTATTCTAGTTGAAGCGGTGGTTGAAGCGGGAGCAGTTGGGACGTTGTTGAATCATAGTGAACGGCAACTAGGATTGGCGCTTATAGAAGCATCTTTAGCTCGAGCTAAAGAAGTGGAACTCAAAGTCTGTATCTGTAGTAATAACCAGGCAGTGAGTGGTGCGGCTGCCGCTTTGGGTCCGGATTTCATCGCAGTGGAACCGCCTGAATTGATTGGAACTGGAATACCTGTCAGCAAAACCCAACCTGAAGTGGTGACAGCGACAGTGGAGACGATTCAAAACATTAACCCGGTCGTCATTCCATTATGTGGTGCGGGCATATCCACGGGAGAGGATGTTGCTGCAGCATTGAAATTGGGTACTCAGGGCGTTCTTCTCGCGAGTGGTGTAACAAAGGCTAAGGATCCCAAGAAGATTCTCTTGGACATGGCTACACATGCCAAGTAAATGAAAAATCTGAACGATTCATTTGGATTTGCGTTGTCGCTCATCAATTTCTTTGTAGAGTTTTAATTTCGTCTCGCGGTGGTGTTTGACAGCCAGTGTGAGATCTTGGATGAGGTTGGTCATTTCCGTGTCACTTAATTTGATGGTTTGAGCGTTTCCTTCACCGTCTGCGACGCGCACAAAGAATCCACCTTCTTTTATGTAGCGATCTTTTTTTGTTTCGGGTGGAAAACCATCAACAGTAAGAACTGATGAAATCTTTTGCTCGAAGAAATGAACTATCTCTGCTACTTTAGTCAAGATTTAGTCACCGATGGCTTATCTACTAAGACCCCCTATAAAGCACTCTCTTTAACGTGAATACTGTATTTTTACTCTCATCTATTCACTTAGTTTTTTGCTTCGACATGCTTTTATGGATGTCAATATCTTCTCCCTAAGCAAACACGTGTTCTCTTGTGGGAGAACCGTTCAAGTATCGAAAAACAACATGTCTTATCGAGGAATGATTGATGCCTAGAAATCCAAAGCCAGACATATTCCTTGGCTTTCGTGCGGAAGAAAAAGTCATGGAATTAGGTCAAAAACATGCTGCGAATGTCTCTTTAATCTTAAGCAAACTCCAACAGGCCATAGCCTTCAAATTAAATGGAAATACCAAGAGCTGTAAAAAAAATGTCCAAGAAATTTCTCAGCTAGAAAATGACGCTGATCAACTACGTCGTACAATGTTACGCGATTTAACAACAAGTGCTCTTGAAGCTGCTGATAGGGAGAGCCTGGTTCGGTTTGCCAAAGCCTTAGATAGGGTAGCTGACTGGGCTAATGACGCCGCAAGAATCTTAGCACTTGTTCCACTAGCGGACATCAGCCAGGAGTTCAAATCCCTTTTTACGGAAATCACCCAATTACTTGTGAATATGGGTAATTACCTACAAGAAGCAACTAACGCGATTGTTGATGACTTGGATAAAGCAAAGATGTTAGGGGACAAAATTGAAGCCGCTGAAAAGGTAATCGACGAAGTCTATACCAAAGGTTTGGGCTTCCTACTCGAACTGGGTTCGACCCACTCCGCAGCTGTGGTAGTGCTAGTGCGGGACTTATTACACAACCTTGAGAATACAGCTGATACGGCTGAAGATGCCGTGGATCAACTTCGCATTATAATACTACGTCATTCCTAATTCCAATGCGTTTGAATGGACTATGATCGAGGATTTGCTCCGGAAATGGTACTTCTTTGGGCATTGAATTTTCCGCTCTGATGTACCACCTAGGCTTTTTACTTCGACACGCTTTTATGGGCTTCCTCGTCTTCAGGTAACGAAACTTCGCGTTGTGATATTGCTCGATATGTGACTTTGAGGGGTAATGAACAAGACTGCGAAGAAGTCGTGGCTACGGAGATAATCAAATTGCGATGGTTTAGACGAAAAAGTAAGGACGAGGCTGAAACTACGGTAGAAAAATCCACTAGCAGAGTGGAATTACCTGAAGGTGCTCTGGAATCGATAATTAATCCCATCCATTCCTTTGAAAAACGATTAGACGAGATGTTTGAAGATCCAGCTGTTGTAGCGAAAACAAAAGCCTTGCAGGATACTCGAATCCAACT
>SMTZ1_10001970_pt1 | contig 35431 bp, 30 predicted proteins | sample DeeMarSWOR136_30_FD_25667 | JGI IMG/M metagenome (IMG submission 25667)
GCTAGTCTTTCTCTCTTCGGCCTCGTGAGCCACAGTTCAGCTTCGGCTACGTTCCACTCCTCCGGGCTGACATGTGAAAAATAGCGGGTGGTCCCGTCAGACGGGAAGGAGACAATTTCTGTCGTCAATCCAGCTCTCTCGAGTACATCTGCACTGTATTCTGCTGCACTCCGGAATCCTGGAGATGCCTGGATTCGGTGATGCTGAACGATGCTACTCAGAATCCTCATCGCATTAGGCGACGAAAACCGAGATTGAATCTTCTTCAGTACCGGTCTAAACATCTCTCCTCATCCTCCGCCGAATCCCATCAATTTCGGTCTCTCGATGTTAAGCGCTGACCATCGTAGAAACGCAGACTTTCGATTCTCTATTCGGATCAGTTATCCACCCTTCCTCAGCCAGAGTTCTTCCATCTGCTTCTCCTGCAAAGCCCTGGTGAGTTCGCCAAGTCTCATGCTCTCGCAGGCCAGGCCCAAAATGGATTGGCGGATGCCCAAAAGGGGGGGAAAAACAGTCTCAATCATCCCGATTGCCTCGCAGATAGGACAACAGACTGTTCATATCTTCTGGCAACGGAGCTTCTAACGTCAATTCTCTCTCGGTAACCGGATGTGTCAGGCTGAGGCGAAATGCATGAAGTGCCTGCCGTGGCATCATGTCCAGCACCTTTTGATGGACTTTTGCATATCCTCTGCCGATCTGAAGGAGTATCTCTCTCTTCCTTCCCCCATAGCTAGGATCTCCCACAACGGGATGTCCAAAGTACGAGAGATGGACTCTGATCTGATGCGTTCTCCCGGTCTTCAATCTCAACTCGACTAGAGAGGCGACATCAAACCTCTCAAGAACGTGGAATTCCGTGAGAGCCCCCTTTGAAGAGAAGGGTGTGACCGACATTCTGCGTCTGTCTATTTGATGCCTTCCCACCGGAGCCTCAATGACACCAGAATCTGGGTGCATTCTACCCCAGCAGAGTGCGACGTATTCTCTTTTCATTCTTCTTTTCTCAATCTGCCGCGATAGATCAGCGATCACACGATCTGTCTTTGCGAAGATGATGAGCCCTGTAGTATCCTTGTCAAGACGATGCACGACACCCGGCCTCGTCTTGCTGCCTGTGTTGGCAAGAGACCCGCAGTGATGAAGGAGGGCGTTGACCAGAGTGTGCTGTAGATTGCCCTTTGCTGGATGCACCACTACTCCAGCTGCTTTGTTCAGCACTATGATGTCTGGATCTTCGTACACCACATCCAAGGGAATATCCTCGGGTTCTATCGACGGTCGCTCCGGTTTCTCGTATGTACAAACTACTTCGTCTCCTCTGCTCAGCCAATGATGCGGTTTCACCTTCCGACCATTCACGAGTACGGCTCCCTCTTCTATCAGTTTTTTGACTTGGGATCTGGAGATACCCAGACCGGACACAACGAGATATCTATCGAGTCTCGTCTCTTCCGCCTTGGGAGAGACGATCCTTCTGAACTCCATCCTCATTCCATCTGGAGGACGCTTTTCTGAATTTGAATAATGTGAGAAATACCTTTCTTGGCGACTTCAACCATCTCCTGCAATGCCTCACATGGAAAAGCTTTGCCTTCAGCAGTTCCCTGAATTTCCACCAGTTCCAACTTTTCGTTCATAAATGTGTTCATGTCCACCTCGGCACGCGAATCTTCTTCATAGGTCAAATCAAGCATGATTTCTCCTTCGATGACACCTACAGATACACCAGCGACGATGCTGTTCATCGGCTGACTTGTAATGAAGCTTCGGCTGAGCAGAAACTGTGAAGCCGCATATAGGGCACAGAATGCGCCAGTCACAGAGAGAGTTCTGGTTCCTCCGTCCGCTTGAAGCACATCACAGTCTATGAGAATCGTTCTCTGACCAAGGGCAGTCAGATCGATTGAAGCTCTCAGGGCTCTCCCTATCATTCTCTGGAGTTCATATATTCTTCCCGAGCTTCTCATCGTGGGCCGCACAACCCTCTCCTGAGTGCTTCCTGGCAACATCCCATATTCGGCGGTCACCCATCCCTGATTTATGTCCTTCAGCCAGTGAGGGACTCTATTGTCCACCGTTGCAGAGCACACGATTCTCGTATTTCCTGCTTCTATGAGACAAGAACCCTCTGGATATTTGAGGTATCCCATCTGGATATTCAGTGTCCTCAACTCAAGTGGCGAGCGTCCATCACCCCGTTTAAACATAATCCTCCACCATTACCTTTCTCACTTTGCCAATGCGTTCGCCGAGAAACATTGAGCCACTCTGGGAAAACCTTGGTGGAACATCAGACAGATATATGTGGATGTCTCCCTTCTCATCCTTCTCAGGAACTGATCTGCGAACCTCTTCCATAACTGAGTGCGCCGAGTCCACTAAAGTCACGCCTTTGCCCACAATCTTCTGGATCACACCCTTCAGAAGAGGATAATGGGTGCATCCAAGAATGAGTGTATCTATCCTGAACTTGATGAGAGGAGCGAGATAGTGTTCGACTATGAGATAGACCGCCTCACTATTCGTGAGTCCCTCTTCTGCAAGGGGCACAAAGAGCGGACAGGCTCGTGCTTTCATCATTATCGACGGATTTAGCCTTTTCAGAATCTTCTGGTATGCTCCACTCCTCACGGTGGCGGTTGTGCCTATGATGCCAATTCTCCCTCTGGTGCACCCTAATGCCTTCTTTGCTCCTGGCTGTATCACGCCAATAATCGGTATGGAAAACATACTCTGGAGTTTGTCTAAACATATTGAGGAGACGGTGTTGCAGGCTACGACTATCAGTTCCACGTTCTTCGTAGAAAGGAAGACTGTGTTTTGTATGGCATATTTTGTGATGAGGTCTCTGCTCTTAGGACCGTACGGCACTCTTGCCGTATCACCGAAATAGACGACGTCTTGATTCGGAATATGCCTTCTCATCTCTCGCACGACGGTTAGGCCGCCTATACCTGAATCAAAGACACCAATCATCTGGGATAGTCTGATTCGTTGTAGCTAAGAGTGATTCGTCGGAATTCTGCGAGCCTCGGGTATTGGGTTGATTGCCCATATCAGATTCTCACGTGGCCGATCTAGCCTCATGCTGCTTCTTGAATGCCGCTACGCCCTTGAAAATCCCCTCTGCCAGTCCTCGCTGAAAGGACTTACTCTTCAACAATGATTCCTCTCTCCTGTTGGAAATGAATGCACATTCAATCAGTATAGAGGGCATATAGACGCCGTTCAGGACGAAGAAGCCAGCCTGATTTATGCCTCTATCATCTACAGGAACGGACTCTGCCAGTTGTTTCTGGACACTCTCCGCCAACATTTCGGACTCTTCCAGAAATTCGCTCTGTGCGAGATCCCACAGAATCAGGCTTACATCGTCGAAATTGTACCCTCCTTCGCCATCGAGTTCGAATCTTATGCTGGCATTTTCTCTCGCCTCGACGGCCCTGGCCTCATCCGTTTTTGCGACTGACAGGAAATAGGTCTCAACGCCACCCGAATTCTTTCTTCGAGGAGGTGCAGCATTGCAATGGATGGATATGAAGAGATCGGCCGCTGATTCGTTGGCAATCCGTGCCCTCTCACTGAGTGGTAGAAAACGGTCATCCTCCCTGGTCAGAATGACCTGCACGTCCAATCTGCTTTCGAACAATTCCTTCAGAGTCTTGGATATCTCGAGATTGACATTCTTTTCTAAGAGTCCCGAAGGCCCCGTCGCTCCGGGATCTTTGCCTCCATGGCCTGGGTCTATGACTATTCGCCTGATCTTTCCATATTCGTCTTCTTCTCTATCAGGGGGGCGTCTGGGAGTAACGAAAACGAGGGACAGCCCCGATCGGCTTCCCAGTTTCCTTGCAGAGAAGGCTCTGGTCATGGGAGGCACAGAGACTTCGATTAGGACTTCGTCGCCTTTTGCCATAACATTCATGGCCTGAACGGATCCGTTGGGCCGAGGAGGAGAAAAATCGCCTCTCATCGTACAACGAAACAGTGTGAGGATGACCGATCCTGGGGCCCCGGTCTGAGTAGAAAACCTTAGTGGTGCAGAAGTATGTACAAGCAGTTCGGTAGTATCGGAACGCTCTTGGATTCTCATTTCCTCTATTTCTACTTCCCTGTCGTAAAGCCAGAGTTCTCTGCCATCCTTTCCAAGATCGAAGTCTATCTGAAGCATCTCACCGAAGAGATATTGGAGCTGTGGCACAGAAATGAAGAGGTCACCATCGTGTAACTCGATTTCATGAGGCAGATTGAGGAGTCTGTTGTCGACTTCCACAAAAGGGTTCTGGCCGTGCAGTGAGATTGTGTGGGAAAAGTTGTGCAACTCCATTCGACGCAAAGAAGCATCGTACCTCACTTCGAACTTCAGAATTGAAGCGAAATCTCTCAATCTGATCCAAGTAGACTGACCGATTGAGTATGATGCTACAGGATAATAGGTCGTATCTCGATAGAGGATCTTCAGAGGCTGAGTTGTCGCAAGAAAAACTATGAGGAGAACAAGAAAATTCATGATCTCCCGTGTTTACGTTTTTCCTCTATCTCCCTGAGCTGCATTCTTCTCTTTATTACTTCTCTCTTATCGTAGGACTTCTTGCCCTTGACCAAGGCAAGAGAGACCTTGACAATTCCCCTTTCGTTGAAATAGAAAGAGAGCGGTATTAGGGTCAGCCCTTTTTCTTGTTGCTTTCCGTAAATCCTCCTGATTTCGGACTTGTGCAGAAGTAGTCTCCTTGGCCTGGTTGGTTCGTGCTCGGCATAACCTGCATTTCTGTAGAGAGCTATGTGTACATCGTAGAGCAACACTTCTCCGTTGAGGGTTTTCGCATACCCAGACCTCAGATTCAGGCTGCCTTCTCGTAGAGATTTCGCTTCAGTACCTCTTAGCTCAATACCAGCTTCGAATTTTTCGAGAATGGAATAGTCGTGATAGGCCTTTCTGTTTTCTGCGATCGTCTTACGCCTCATCTTTCATCTCATCCTCGACCAGAGATACCAGACTCTCCTCACTCTTCTCATGATCTTCCGACGACGCAAGTTCAATCTTCTCGACTTGCTGACGTTCCTCCTGGTCGAGCAATCGTAGTTGAGAAAGAAGCAGGCTCCGGAATCTTGCGACAAATGCTCGCTTTTCACTTTGAAGGTTTGTGAGCTGGGAGCGAAGTTCATCAACACTCGACCTCGATTTCTTCACGATTTCGTCGGCCTTGGTCTCTGCTTCCCTTATCTTGAGTTTTGCATCCTTCTCCGCATTGTCCTTCAGCTGATCAGTTGCCTTTTTCACTGACATCAGTGTATCTTGAAGCGTCTTCTCAAGGGTCCGATATTCCTCGGCCTTCTCTTCGGTCTTCTTCAGTTTCTGAAACAGATTGGAGTTTTCTCTTGTAAGAACTTCCATTTCATCAGCTACCATCTCTAGAAAAGCCTGTACTTCATGGGGATCAAGACCTCTCAGACATTTCTTGAATTCTTGCTGTCGTATGTCTAACGGAGTGATTCTCAAACTACTCACCTCCCTCCATAATATTTCTCATTCTTCACGACACAATTCACACTTTGCTCAATATAAGATAGAAGCAGCGTGGTGTCAATAGGCGACCGCAAGTATTTAATGGATATAGGGTTGCAGTAAGCCCAAAAGCGGCAGTTTATCGCCGAGAATGGAAGAGGGGGTGAGAAATCGGCTCAAAATGGGGCTGCCCCTCTGGTCCGAAATAGGTCAAGTGCTCGGAGAACCTTGTCAGTCAGATCTTTGACGTGTATGTTATAATGCAAGACCTGACCCCAAGGCCTGTTTTATAATGCAAGACCTGACCCCAAGACCTTACCCCAAGGCTATTTGGGGGGGTTGAGAAGTTTCTTCAGTTCGAAGAGTCTGTTCAAAGCATCAATGGGAGTGAGTGCTTCGAGATCTATCTTGGAAAGCTCCTTTTTGAAAGCCATAAGTGGGTCGGGGAACATACTCAGTTGTTGAGAAGACCTCACATTCTTCGTCTTGCTCTTCGCCAACCGAGGTATGCCTGGAACCAAGAACTCGTCTTCCTCGAGATTTTGGAGGATCTCTTGAGCCCTCTCTATGACGTCTCGAGGCAGTCCAGCGAGCTTCGCAACCTCGACACCGTAACTACGATCAGAGGCTCCTGGAAGCACTTTCCTGAGAAACACTATGCGGTCGCCCACTTCTTTGCATGCTACATTGTAGTTTTTCACTCCCTCGAGAACGCATTCGAGTTCGGTGAGTTGATGGTAATGAGTTGCGAAGAGAGTCCTGGCCTTCACCCGTGGGTTGTTGTGCAAATGTTCCACGACAGCCCAAGCTATGGAGAGGCCATCATAGGTGGACGTGCCTCTTCCTATTTCATCTAAAAGGATTAGGCTTCTTGGAGTCGCGTTGTTCAGTATATTCGCTGCTTCATTCATCTCAGCCAGAAACGTTGAGACCCCCTTTGCTAGATCATCAGAGGCTCCAATCCTTGTGAAGATTCTGTCAACCACTCCTATTCTCGCCTCTCTTGCGGGCACGTATGAGCCGATCTGAGCCAATATGACTATTAGGGCGATCTGTCTCAGATAGGTAGATTTTCCCGCCATATTCGGTCCGGTGATGATAAGTATTTGCTGAGTGGTGGTGTTCAGCTCGCATGAATTCGGCACGAAGCCATCTGGCACAATCCTCTCCACTACAGGATGCTTCCCGTCAACTATCCTTACTCGGTTCGTCTCATCCACAATGGGCTCCACCCACCTGCTCTCCTGTGCGATGAGTGCAAGGGAACTGAGAACATCCAACTCTCCAATCGCCTTGGCCGAAGACTGCACCTTTTCAGTCTCCGCTCCAACCTCTCTACGTAGCTTACAGAAAATCTCGTGTTCTATCGTCCTCAATCTGTCTTCTGCTCCAACTACACTTGCCTCCAATTCTTTCAGTTCCTGAGTGATGAATCGCTCCGCATTTACGAGTGTCTGTTTACGGATGTAATCATCTGGCACAAGATGAAGATTCGGTTTAGTGACCTCGATGTAGTAACCGAAAATGCTGTTGTATCCCACCTTAAGAGAAGCTATTCCTGTTCGAGCTCTTTCTTTCGTCTCTATCTTCGCGATGAGCATCTTGCCGGAGCTTGCCAATTCCTTAAGGCTGTCAACTCCGGCATCGAATCCGGGCCTGATGATTCCACCCTCCTGGGTATGTGCAGGCGGAGAATCCACTATGCCTGAGGAGATCAGTTCACATGTCGCATCGAATGTTTCTATTCGGGAATTGATCTTCCTGAGGTATTGAGAGTGGCGCCTCTTGAGTAGTCCTTTTATGTCAGGAAGGAGAACGAGGGAATCTTTAAGGGCAATTAAGTCTCTCGGCGTGGCCTTTTCCAAGGCTATTCTGCTTATGAGCCTCTCGATATCTGCCAGCTTCGAAAGGACGTTTTCTATCGGTAGTCTCACATCGGCTGGAAGCAGCTCGGCCACCGCCTTCTGTCTCATTCTGATCGACTGGACATCGAGGAGAGGCGAAAGAACCCATCTTCTCAGTTCTCTTGCTCCGATTCCGGTGTTTGTGCGATCGAGCACCTCGAGAAGCGTGTCCTCTGGATCTGAATCTCTTATTCTCTCGAGCAATTCGAGATTTCGCCTGGTAGTCTTATCGATCCACATGAATTGGTCCACGTAGTAGGGGGTGAGTTTTGTGATGTTGGAGAGCGCACGTTTCTGTGTCTCTTTCAAGTACGAGAAGATGGCTCCTGAGGCACCAACAGCCAATTTCATCTCCTCACAGCCAAATCCTTCAAGAGAAAGCATCCCAAAATGCTTCTTCAGCATCTCATAACCGATCTGTGGATCGAAGACGTAGTCATCGAGCGAGCGCACGGTGCCCCCTAGCTCGAGCTCCAGCGAATTCGGTACTAGTACCTCCTTTGGGTCTACTCTCTCCAGCTCCTCGAGAAGTTTCGCCGATGAGAGTTCAGTCAGTCTGAAATCGCCCGTAGACAGATCACAAAAGGCGAGACCGAAATTGTCTCCATCCGATGAAATAGACACGAGGTAGTTGTTCAGACGTCTATTGAGCAGAGCTTCCCTACACACAGTACCGGGAGTTATTACCTCCACGACTTCTCTATACACAAGATCACGTGGCGATTTCGTGTCCCCCACTTGTTCACATATTGCTATGGTCTGTCCTGCCTTAACCAACTTATCTATATAAGCCTCTGAAGCCTTGTAGGGAAAACCGGCCAGTGGGACCCTATTCTGTTTCCCGCATGGTCTTGATGTGAGGGTGAGATTGAGTATTTTGGAGGTGAGTTTTGCGTCCTCATAGAAGGTCTCGTAGAAATCGCCCAGCCTGAAGAGAAGAATGGCATCCTCATGTTTCTCTTTGATTCTGTGGTATTGCTTCAAGAGAGGCGTCAGTTTTTGCATCGCTTTTCGACCAGATATGTTCGGTACCCTCCTTCCTCCAGTCTTCGTTGGGCAACGAGGGCTAGACTCCGCTCATGATAGTATCCTACCCGTACCAGCCAGAGAATACTCCTGGTTCCCTTACGTTTGATTAGCACGACCGGGTATTCGATCTTCTTCAGCTTCAGCGCGGTTCTTCTTGCATTTGTATAGTCCTGAAATGCCCCAACCTGTACTGCCCACTTCTTGCACTCTTCCTTGCCTTCCATGCGCCGGAGCCAAGTCCTGGATGAATCGGCGCAATCGCTCTCGGCATGGAGCGAAATTAGCTTCCTGAGACAACTTGTGGCCCTCTCCATATCTCCCTTCGCATAGTAGTACTGAGCTACCCTGAAACTTGCGTGGGGAGCCCACCGATTGTCTGGATACCGAGCAACAAGATAGGAAAAGACCTTCTTGGCTTCCTCTCCGTCTTTCTCCAGCAGCCCATAGTAGTACAGCCCATCCGGGTAGAGAGGGTGTTCCTTGTGGGACAGCAAGAAGCTTCGGAAGCGTGCCTTTGCCTCTTCGAAGAGGTCGGCGTCATACGCCTCAAGACCTTTGCGATAGTCAATCGGAATGTCCGAGCTGGCGATACTTAAGGTGATGAGAAGAAGTACGGGCACCATCCCCTCCAGCTATATGAAATAGACGGCTTGATGTCAACTGTGCGAGAATCCTCCCACCTTCACTACGCGAGCCTGCAGAGGAAAAGTCGATATCTCGACAGAGCTGTCTGGGATGGGGATACATCAGTGAACCACAGAAGAGCACTGCCAAGGAGTTGATGCACGCTACCCGAATTGTCATCACTTGACATTGGGCTTCTCGTTCTTATACTTGTAGTTGTACCTTGAAGTGTCTCACTCAAAACTGGGAGGTGAGATGAGAAAGAGAGTCTTGGTCATCTTGGCAGTAGAGATATTCGTGGTATTCCTGGTGGTGACGCTTCTCGGCTCGTTTCTACTGTATCCTACAGTGCTCGACAGACTCGAGACACGGTTTCAAGAAGAGAACCGAGCCAGAGCGAGAGTAATCGTGACTGCGATATCGGATTACTGCATCGAACCAATACTCGATGGTGATGATCTTGTTCTTGGGTTGATTATTGCGAAGGCAGCCAAGGACTATGGAGGAATGAACTGGATAGGAATCACAGATGCCGAGGGAGAGACCATTGCTCACACCGACCTGAAGTTCGTGGGAAAGAGGACCACGCTGCCTCCTGGAATCGTGCCTGAAACCGATGGCGATTTCGTGAGCGGATTCTATGGTGGGAATGGGGATATGCTGTGGGCTGCATATCCGATAACTATCGGTGAATCAAGAAGAGGGACTGTGCACGTTGGAATGTCCGTCGATTCAGATGTTTTCCTTCAAGCGCAGCAGGCGCTGAGAAGAAAGTCGATACTTATTTATGCCGGATTAGGTGCACTGTCGGCGCTTCTTATAGTGCTCCTTTCCTACAGACCAATTGGAAATCTGACCTTGGCTAAGCCCAAAGCTGTGAACATTGCTGCTGGCAAGCCGGAAGAGAAGGATTTTGAAGAAAGGATCGCGAGAAAGAGAGAGGAGGAGGCGGAGCTCTCTGAGCGGATATCGAGAATGAGAAACAAGGAGAAAGAACTTGTTGCACAGATAAAGACGTTGAAGAAAGAGGCTGAAATCAGTGAGAGACGTGGAGAAGTAGAGACCGCACCAGAATTCGTCACAGAGAAAGAGAAGGTTGGATCTAAAGGACAATCCCCTCCTCCAGAAGAAGTGGAAACCGCTCCCGGAGTTGTTCGAGAAAAAGGGGGAACGCCTCCTGCTGAACCTATCTCCGTGAAAGATAAAGTGGAGGCCGCGCCTCAGTTTGCGATGGAGAAGGAGAAGATAGAAGCCATACGGAAGAGGATTCACGAGCTGGAACGAAGAATGCGCGGCAAGTGAAGATGCAAAAACTCGACGCGGAAATCCTTGAAAGGGTAAGGAAGAGTGTAGCACAGTACACGAGATGTGCGATCGTTGAGGGACTTCTCCTTTCGTTTTGTCTATTGAGCGCACTCCTCTTCATATACCTGATTCTAGGGAACGTCTTCCCATACTATTCAATCGTGCCCTCTGCAAGGCGTCTCCTCTTACTGCTTTCAATTGCGCTTCCCGTGCTATCCATTCTGATTCCGTTGTTGAGGAGGCCCAGTGTTGAGCGTCATGCGGTGAGGCTGGAAGAATTGAATCCCGCAATGAAGGATAATCTCCTTGCTGCCATACAGTTGTCGAAGTCGAGGGAGACGAAGGAGAACTACTCAAACAGAATGATAGATGCAGTAGCACAGCACACTCACGGACTTCTCATGAAGGCCACCTTGAAGGAACCCGGGAATCGGTTCAGACTCAATCTCTTGCTCAGAAGCAGTGCTGGAATGCTCATTCTTCTTGTGCTGCTGGGAGCCTTTATGCCGCGTCACTTCTATCTACCACTTTTTGCTCTCGCGGGAAAGATTCCACTGAGTGAGAGAACTGTTCTGAAGGCGATCCCCGGTAACATCACAGTCGTTAAGGGCTCCTCCGTGAGTATCTCGGCAGTGCCCTACGGCAGAATACCCAGAAGGATATGGATTCACTACAAGGAACGAGATGGCGAGTGGATGTCAGAGTCTTATTCAACAAAAGGTGGAGCAAGAAAGGATTTTCCTCGAGTGGTCAATGATATACACTACAGGGCGAGTATCAAGGAGACTTCTACGAGGGAATATGCCATCAAGGTGACATATCCTCCCGAGTTAACCGATCTCTCTCTCAAATATGTGTATCCGGCGTACACAAATCTTCCGCCAATGGTTTCGACCACGTCCAACGGCAACATAGTAGCTCTAACGGGGACCCAGGTACATCTCACCGGGGAGAGTACTCAGGACCTTGACAAGGCCCGGATAATCCTCGGCGAAGACTCTCTCGATGGTGAGGTCGACGGTGAAAGATTCTCTGCACATCTGTCCGTCGACGTAGATCGATTCTATACGATAGAATTGATAGATGTGTATGGGAATGAGAATATGGATCCTCCTAAATTTTCGATCACAGCGATCCCGGATGAGTACCCTTCAGTGAGAATCATCGAGCCGGGGAGGGATATTGATGTGCCAAACGACATGATCATTCCGATTACGTTCAGAGTGACCGATGACTTTGGCATATCCAAAATCGAACTGGTATCTTCCCTTGAAGGTAGTTCCGAGAGAGCACCGATAGAAGAGAATTATGACGTGAACGACACATTACTAATGTACGAGTGGGATCTGACCGAATTAGGTCTTCTTCCTGGGAAGAGTGTGAGCTATTTCGTGGAAGTGTACGATAACGATACCTATTCAGGGCCTAAGTCTGCGCGGAGCGAAACCTACACCGTCAGTTTTCCTACTCTTCAGGAGATTTACGAGAGAATAGCCGAAGAGGAACGGAGAAGCATAGACGAGATCACAGACATAATGCCTCAACAGCAGGAAATCTACAGAAGACTGGAGGAGATTGCTACGAAACTGAGGTCGACGAAAGAGATGGCTTGGGAGAAGAGAGAAATGATTGAAGAGGTGATCGAAAAGCAGAAGGAGATCGCGGACGAAGTTGAGCAGTTGTCGGAAGAGATCGGCATGGCTGTGGAGGAGATGAAAGAGGGACTAATGGTGGATGAAGAGATTCTCAGCAAGATGGCAGAAGTGGCGAGGCTGCTGAAAGAAGTGATGACTGATGAGATGAGGGAAGCGCTCGAAAAACTGAGAGCAGCAATGGAATCTCTTAAGCCAGAAGAGATTGAGAGAGCTATCAGGCAACTCAAGTTCAGTCAGGAAGAGCTGAGTGAAAGACTGGAGAGAACGCTGGAGATCCTGAACAGGATTAAGCAGGAGAGAATGCTGAAGCAGCTGGCTGATGAGGCATCAGAGCTGTACAATCAGGAGAAGGCACTGAGACAGAAAACTGGATCCGCGGAAAGCGAAGAAGAACTTGAGGCTCTCTCAGAAGAACAGGAGAAGATTCGGGAAAGACTCGAGCAGCTTCAGAAAGAGCTGGCAGAACTCTCCAGGGAGTTGCCAGAAGTCTCTCGGCATCTTCAGGAAAATGCAGAGAAGATACAGCCGACCCTCAGCAAGATGAGACAAACGTCCGCAGGCCTGCGGAGTGGAATGAAGAACGAATCACTCTCGCTTGAAGACCGAATACTAGCAGACCTGGCTTCTTTGCAGGAGAGCCTTGCCCTCGCATGTTCCTCGCTCTCCTCTGAAAGGAAAAAGGAGATCATGGAAGCGATGCGTGGGGCGATTCGAGATCTCGTCTATCTGTCGAAAACTCAGGAGAGCCTGACCGAGGAGATAGAAGAGGCGATGACAAGAGCTGGAATCGACACGCGAGATCTGGCGGTTTCAGAATCCGTTTTGGAGAGAGGTGTAACAAGGGTGGCGGATAGGATCTACGAAGTCTCCCAGAAGACCTTGTTCATCTCGCCCGTCATAGGCAAATTCCTCGGCATGGCGAAGGCCAACATGAAAGAGACTGAGGGCTTGCTGGAAGAGGGCAGCGTCTCAAGAGCGGGGAAGAGAGCGGGCGAGGCGATGGATAATTTGAACAAGGCAGCAATGTTGCTTATGCAGTCTCTCTCTTCATGTCAGGCCTCTGCATGTGCGTCCGGAATGGAGGAATGCCTTCAAGACATGGCCGGTCTTGCATCGAGGCAAGGTGCACTCAATCAGGCGACTCAGAGTATGTGTCCCCTCGATTTCCCGGAGGCTGGACTGTCTATGGTGGAGAGAGCCCAATTGGCACGTCTTGCAGCTGAACAACAGGCGATAAGAGACGGAGTTGCTCAAGTGGCCGAGACGTTTGAGGAGAGAGCCGACCTGGCAGGAAGACTCGACGATGTGGTGAAGGAGATGGAAGACATCACCAAGAATCTTGAGAGGCATCAATTGGATAGGTCGATAGTCGAAAGGCAGGAGAGAATTCTATCGAGACTTCTGGATGCTCAGAGGTCGGTCAGGAGGCGTGACTACACGAAAAGCCGACAAGCTGAAGTGGGAGAAAACGTTACAGACAGAGAGTCTCCACAGTTAGACTCCCCAGAGCTTCGAGAGAAGATTGCGAGGGAGGATATGCTGAGAGCACTGGGTGAAGGGTACCCTCCTGAGTATGAGAACCTCATCAAAGAGTACTTCAAAGCCCTCTCTGAATCGATGGTCGAATAGATTCACCGTCCCGGGTCTGATCTTTATAGGCCGCCCATTCTCTTGAAGATGAGGGATGGTGCAATAGATATTCGGGGTTGTGACAAATCCAATAGGCAGGCATACTATCTGGTGAATGGTCATATTGCTGACGAACGATGACGGTATCAATGCGGCCGGACTACAGGTTCTTAAGAGAGAGCTGAGAAAAACGGCGGAAGTATGGGTGGTAGCCCCCGATAGAGAACGGAGTGCAGCAAGCCATGCACTCACTCTGAGACAGCCCTTGAAGAGCAAGAAGGTCGGTGAAAGGGAAATAAGCGTTGCGGGAACTCCTACCGATTGTGTGATTCTTGGAGTAAAAGGCATTCTGGGAGAGAAACCGGATATGGTCATCTCCGGACTCAATCACGGACCGAATCTTGGAGATGACGTATTCTATTCCGGAACTGTTGCCGCGGCGATGGAGGGGACGCTCCTCGAGATTCCATCTATGGCATTCTCGATCGTTGCGAAACAGGACTTCGAATTTGAGAATGTGTCGATCTGCACTCTATTGATCCAATTGATCAGCAAGTATGGGTTGCCGAAGGATACTCTCCTCAACGTGAATATCCCAAACGTACCGCGGACTGAGATTGCTGGCGCCAGGGTGACCGTACTGGGAAAGAGAATCTACAGGGGTACCACTTCAGAGAAGAGGAAAGTCAATGGTCACTCGACCTATTCCATCGGTGGAGAACTCAGTTGGGAGAGGAAAGGTGGGACGGACTTCAGCGCGATAGAGGAGAAGATGCTATCAATCACTCCACTTCATCTTGATCTCACGAACTACAGCTTTTTTAAAAAACTCCGAGGGATAGAAAAAGAGTTTGAAGAGATTCTCTAAAGCATCAAAGGATGAGGAGTATGAAGATGCACGCGCATCAATGGTGGAGAATCAGCTGTTGTCCAGAGGGATAAAAGACGCGAGAGTCCTGGAGGCAATGAGGAGAGTCCCACGTGAGGCATTCGTCGACGAGCACCTGAAGAAAATGGCGTACGAGGATTATCCGCTACCCATCGGAGAGGGGCAGACAATTTCACAACCATATATGGTCGCAGCGATGACCGAAGCGCTTGAGCTCCACTGCAGGAGGTATTCACAATAGAGAGAATACCATCTCTTGCCCATAGAGCTTCGAGAATACTCCTGGAGCTAGGCTATAGCAATATTCAGTTCAAAGTAAGAAATGGCACCCTTGGCTGGAAAGAGCACGCACCCTTTGATAAGACTCTCGTGACTGCCGGCAGTCCGGGAATACCGAGAAAGCTCTTTGAGCAGTTGCGGGAGAAAGGGAAAATGGTCATTCCAATAGGTGACACTTTCTCTCAGGTTTTGACGGTCGTGACCAAGGCCGGGGGAAAGCTCGAGAAGCAGACATCATTTTCATGCATTTTTGTGCCACTCATTGGAGAAGGCGGGTGGACTGATTTCATCGGGGCGTAGCGCAGTGGTGAGCGCGCTTGGTTCGGGACCAAGAGGTCGCCCGTTCAAATCGGGTCGCCCCGATTTAGCTTTTTTGTTTATGTTCCTTGATTTTCTCCCGGTGGGCCTTTAACTGCGTTTTCATCCTTCTGATTGCATTATCCACGGCGAGACGCCTTTCGTAGGAATTGGCGCGTGCGTGAAAATCCGAAGTTCTGGAATGAAGAGTCAATTCCACGAGGGCTCTCCTTTCCATCTGCTCGATTATCATATGCGCTTCCATCAGGTTGTCTGAGAACTTTTCGAGTTTCCTGAGTTTCTCTTCTATTCTCGATTTTAGAGATGCAGTCAAGTCGAAATGTCTTGCGGTAATCATTATGTTCATTCCAACCTCCTTTCCCAATTTAGCAAAACCCCCAGGGAGCGTCAAGTCCTGTCACCGGACAGTTCTTTTGACGGGAGGCGTGAGAATCCTGAGGCGTGGGGTTGACAGGCAGATGCGAAAATTGGTATCTTCAGAGAGAATTCTGATGGCCAGAGTGAGAAAACCCAGGAGACATACTACGGAAGCAAAGAACTACGGGGAACCACCTTCTGGTGTAGATATCTCGACGATGAGGAACTTCCTGGAGAGCCTCCTGAGGAATATGCAGGGTGGAGTGTGTACGATCAACCTGGAGAAGAAGATCACTTCCTTCAACAAAGCTGCTGAATGGATAACCGGATACTGCCTCGATGACGTGTTGGGGAAGGAATGCGCGACCATTTTTGAGAGTAGCATTTGCGAGGAATCTTGTCCGTTTGATAAGGTAGTCACGAGAGATGTGCCTGTCTACAAGAGCGATGTTGGGATCGTTAGTAAAGACAACAGGAAAATCTCAGTGAGTTTGACGTGTTTTCCTCTTAAGGATTTCAATGGTGTTCCGGTTGGAGTGATAACGATTTTTAGGGACATCACCGAGCTCAAGGCATTACGCGGGCAATTGATGCAATCGGAGAAACTCGCCATTATGGGCGAACTTGCGGCAGGGGTGGCACACGAAATCAACAACCCGATTAACGGAATTCTCACGTACATCAAGCTGATGCTGAGGAAACTGCAGGCGAACGAGATCTCCTCTCCTGCCACCAAAGAATTCAGAAGATATCTGACAATAATGGAGAGAGAGACGACCAATGTAGGGAGAATCGTGAAGAATCTCCTGGATTTCTCCAGAAGGTCAGAGCCTGATATTCGTGCACTACACGTAAACGATGTAATAGAACAGAGTCTCTTGCTTCTGAGGGATCAGCTGACGATTGGCAACATAGAGGTCAAAAGACATGGGAAAACGAATCTTCCTGAGATTATGGGTGATTTTGGGCAGCTCCAACAGGTATTCGTCAACCTCATTCTCAATGCGTGCCAGGCAATGCCAAAGGGAGGTAGATTAGCGATAAAGACTGTAGCTGAAGGCAGTCCGGGGAGCGAGTGCTTCGTCGAAGTGGTGCTTACAGATACAGGGTATGGCATCAGTAAAGAGAATCTGCGCAACATCTTTGATCCGTTTTTTTCCACAAAGGGTGGCGAGGATGGAATGGGACTGGGGCTCGGACTCTCAATCGTTCAGAGAATCGTGAAAAGCCACCATGGGCAAATACGGGTCAAGAGTAGAGTCGGAAAGGGATCCGTTTTCACAATCAGGCTGCCCACAAAATAGTTTGGCAAGACATATCTATATTTTGCCCTTTGATGTTATAGATGCCCGAATTCTCGAGTTTCTACGAAGCAGAATAATGGAGAAGTTCCAGGGAGAGTGTAAGATCCTTGACGCTGTCCCAAGGCCCGACTACGCCTTCAACTCGCAGAGAAAACAGTATTTCTCCACTGAGATTCTGAGAGAGATGGGACGCTTCACGCCTGACGATGCGAGAAAGATAGTGGGGGTGGTGGATGTGGATCTGTACGTTCCCATACTGACATTCGTATTCGGCGAAGCTCAGCTGAATGGACAGAGAGCACTTGTCTCCCTCTTTCGCTTGCATCAGGAGCACTACGGCATGGCGCCGAACAGTAATCTACTGAAGGTGAGAGCCTCGAAAGAAGTGGTTCACGAATTAGGACACACGTTTGGGCTAACTCATTGTTCTCATCGCAAATGCGTTATGCATTTTTCCCACAGTCTGAGAAATGTGGACATCAAGAGTGCAGATTTTTGTGGCGGTTGCTCTGACTTGTTATCAGCCTTTAGCTCGTGCTAAGAAGGAGGAAGAATGAAGGAGAAGGTTCGTGTCTTAGTGGTGGATGACGAACTCATAATGCGCGACTCTCTCTCCGACTGGCTGCGGCTTGATGGATATGAAGTGACCGGAGTAGACAATGGAGCCGAAGCCATAGAGAGAGTGAAAAAGGAAGAGTGGGACGTTCTGATCGTAGATCTGAAGATGCCGGGAATGAATGGCATAGAGGTGATGCAGGAAGTCCGGAAGATAGACAGGGGGATCCCCGTGATCATAATGACTGCATATGCTACTGTAGACACTGCGGTAAAAGCTATGAAAGAAGGAGCCTACGATTATATCGTGAAACCCTTCAATCCAGAAGAGATAGGACTTACCATCAGGAAAATAATAGCCCAACAAAGGCTGGTGAAGGAGAATATCTACTTGCGGCGGGAGCTGAGGAGGCGGTATCAGTTCAAGGACATAATAACAAAGAATCCGAGGATGCGAGACATTCTTGAATTGGTGAAAAGTGTTGCGAAGACTGCATCTACTGTTTTGATCGAAGGCGAAAGCGGAACTGGAAAGGAGCTTATTGCGAGAGCCATACATTCATCAAGCCCGAGGGGAAAGTGCCCCTTTGTCGCGGTGAGTTGTGCTGCGCTTCCTGAAACACTGCTCGAAACCGAACTATTCGGGCATGAAAAAGGAGCCTTCACAGGAGCAATCTCTGCAAAAAAGGGAAGATTCGAATTGGCTGACAAGGGTACTCTCTTCTTAGATGAAATAGCCGAGATGAGTATGAAGACTCAGGTGGATCTGCTGAGAGTTCTTGAGGAGAAAGAATTCACCAGAATAGGGGGCACCAAACCGATACGAGTTGATGTAAGGATCATCTCGGCGACCAACAAGAACTTGAAAAAGCTCGTGGCGGAAGGCGCATTCAGAGACGACCTCTTCTACCGCTTGAACGTGGTCTCGATTCAAATCCCACCATTGCGAGAGAGAATGGAGGATATCCCTCTTCTTGCAGAGCATTTCTTGGAGAAGTATCGAATTGAATACACCAAGAAGGTCGGTGAGATATCTGAAGAAGTCATGAATCTGCTGCTGAAACATGATTGGCCGGGGAATGTGAGGGAACTGGAGAACACGATTGAAAGTTCTCTCGTGGTGACGAAGAGCAATATCATAAATCTTGAGGATTTGCCGGATTCTTTTGGAACTCCAGACGAGAAATCGTACAGGCTTTCTGGGAAAAAGAGACTCGATGAGGTCGAAAAAGAATGTATCAGCGGAGCCTTGCACGTTCACAATTGGAATATCAAGAAATCTGCTGAAATGCTCGGAATTGACAGGACAACACTCTACAACAAGATTCGGAAGTACAATCTCAAGAAGTGTTGAATTGTACTACATAGTTGCTGCAATAGTCCACTCCGTAAAATCTTGTCGTACAAGACCTTACGAAATGCCCGTCGTTGTGTAGAAAATTCCAACAATAGACTGTTCGTGATGTGAAAGGTAGTATGTAACGGAAGGCCTTGGTGTGCAACGACCTTTACCGGTCAACCTCCCTCCGAATATTCGGGCACGAAATTTGCAACAATTCAATGCTGGAATGAGAAGTAGACAAGATGAGGAGGGAAAAATGAAGTGTCCGTTCTTAGAAGAAGTAGTGGTGAGATACTGCAAGGCATTTCCCATCACGAAAATGATCCCGCAGCAGTATGCAGATGCTTCGTGCATCTGTCTGGGTGAGGGGCACACTCAGTGCTCTGAATTCTGTGCTGCCTTGAAAATGGAGGAGGGAGAGATGACGAAACAGCCGGAGACGACAGTTGTTGGAGGAGATCCTTCGTTCTTTCCACCTGGTTACTACCGTGTCTGTAGTGTGTACGCGTGCAGTGTGTGCCCATACAGAGGACTATGTGTTGCGGCCTCAGCGGAGGAAAGAGCAATATCCACAGTAAGAGGGTTTTTCCTGCTCAAGGACCTGCAGTATCATGAGAAACATTTGTGGTTCAAAGTGAGGAGAGATGGGACTGTGAGAGTGGGTCTGGATGATTTTGGTCGGAAATTGATAGGAGATGTCAGTGGAGTGAGTCTACCGGAGGAGAAGCGAACCATACAGGAAGGAGCAGAATTTCTGGAAATCAAGAGCGGGGAGAGAGACGCAGTACTGTTATCGCCCATTGCAGGAGAGGTGGTGCGCGTCAACAGGAAGCTCCAAGAGAAACCATCTCTGCTCACCGAGGATGCTTACAGAACCTGGTTAGTCGCTATGAAGCCCACAAATCTGAAGGAAGAACTTCCGAAGCTGATGGATGCAGATGAGGCCGAGGGTTGGCTTGAGAAAGAGGTGGATAGACTTCACCAGAGGGCCGAAACTGAGTTGGGAATGACTGTGGCCGATGGTGGTGAGCTGATGATACCAGGAAGGATAGATGATGAGGAATGGAAAAGTCTGATTGGAGAATTTCTCTGGATTAAGCCATAGCAGCTCGAGACCGATTACTTCAAGGGGGAGGGAATGAACTATCCTTTATTCCTTCCCCTCGTCTATTTCTTGCCGCAAGCTGGACATCCCCCGAACTGGCATCGATCCGCAGCTGCGACTGAGAAACTGAATGTAGTTGCTTTTTCCCTTGACGTCTTCGAAACCCATTTTATATATTTCTTCGCCAGACTGCGCTCTGGAGACAGAATGAAGAAGATAGGAGTATTCATTTGCCATTGCGGCATCAATATCGCCAACACGGTAGATGTTGAGAAGGTGACCAGGGAAATCGCGGAGTATCCGGGCGTAGCACACGCTGAAAACTACACCTATATGTGCTCAGACCCCGGGCAGGCGCTGATAGCCAAGGCGATAAAAGAAAAGGAGTTGGACGCAGTCGTGGTCGCCGCATGTTCTCCCACCCTTCACGAACTCACATTCAGAAAGGTGAGCAGAGCGACGGGTTTAAATCCATATCAGTGTGAAATTGCCAATATTCGCGAACAATGCAGTTGGGTGCACCCTGAGAAGCACGTGGCTACTTCAAAAGCGCTGAGAATCATAAAGACTGTCGTCGAGAAAGCGAGGTACAATGAATCGCTCGACCCCATATCCGTCTCTCTGACTAAGAAAGCATTGGTCATAGGCGGTGGCATTGCTGGGATCCAGGCTTCACTTGACATAGCCAATTCGGGATATGAGGTTGTTCTCGTAGAGCGGACTCCCTCTATCGGCGGTCATATGGCTCAGCTCTCGGAGACCTTTCCGACTCTTGATTGCTCTCAGTGTATTCTTACCCCAAGAATGGTAGAGGTAGCTCAACACCCGAAGATCACGCTGCATACGTATTCTGAAATTGAAGACATTTCAGGGTATGCTGGTAACTTCAAAATCAAGATAAAGAAGAAACCGAGATATGTTGATGAGGATAAGTGTACCAGCTGCGGAGACTGTATGATTGCCTGCCCCGTGCGGAATGAGCCCCATGTACAGCCTCAGCCGAAATACAGTAGCCAGATCGAAAAGAAGGAGCTTGGGAAGCTGGATGCGATTATCTCCAAGTACAGCGCCAGCCCTCCCCGTAAGGAGATGCTCATTCAAATCCTTCAAGATGTGAACTCGGAATACAACTATCTACCGGAGCACACATTGAAATATGTATCGGAGAAACTCGAGATACCTCTGACTCAGGTGTACCATGTAGCGACATTCTATACAGCATTCAGTTTGAAACCGAGGGGAAGGCATTTGATAAAAGTCTGTATGGGGACTGCGTGCCACACCCGTGGAGCACTGAGAGTGTTGGAAGAGCTTGAAAGAAGATTGGAGATAAAAGCTGGAGAGACCACCCGGGACTTAGAATTTACCCTTGAGACGGTCAATTGCCTCGGGTGCTGCGCGCTTGGCCCCGTGGTAGTTGTTGGCAACGACTATCACGCTGCAATGCTGCCCGGACAAGTTGATTCTCTGTTGGAGGCGTACAGAAGCAAGGAGAACTGAGTGAAAAGGCTGAAGAAGCCCGAAGATTTGGAGAATCTCAGAGGGAAACTCATTTCCAAAAGGGATCCTTCCAGGCCGTGCATAATACTGTCGAGTGGAACCTGTGGACTTGCGAATCGATCGGATGAAGTCGCCAGTGCCTTTCAAGAAGCGATTCCTAAGAAGGGCCTGAATGGAGGGCCAGATCTGAGGATCACGGGATGTCTTGGATTTTGTGAAAGGGAACCGATTGTGATCATCCATCCCCGCAGAATATTCTATCCCAGCGTCAAACCCGACGACGTGTCGGAGATCATCAACGAGACTGTGCTGAAAGACAAGGTAATCGACCGCCTACTCTACATCGATCCAGTGACAGGGGAGAAATTCCTTTACGAACATGAGATTCCGTTCTACAAGAAGCAGCAACCTCTCATCTTTGGGCACAACAGTGAGGTGGACCCTCGGTCGATAGACGATTACATCAGAATAGGTGGGTACAGTGCCCTATCCAAGACACTTTCGAGTATCGACTCGGAGGAAGTGATCGAAATCGTAAAACGCTCTGGGCTGAGAGGAAGAGGTGGTGGTGGCTTTCCTACGGGTGTGAAATGGGAATCTTGTTGTAGGGCTGAGGGTGAGCCGAAATACGTCATGTGCAACGCCGACGAGGGAGATCCTGGTGCATATATGGACAGGAGTGTATTGGAGGGCAATCCTCATTCCGTCTTAGAGGGAATGATTGTTGGAGCGTATGCAATTGGAGCGCACGAAGGATACATGTATGTTCGAGAGGAATATCCACTCGCATGTGAGCATTTCAGCATTGCACTTGAGCAGGCTCGTGAATATGGATTCTTGGGAAGAAACATCCTCGGGTCAGGATTCGACTTCGATGTCAAGGTGAACAGGGGTGGCGGTGCATTTGTGTGCGGGGAATCGACAGCCCTTATGGCATCGATAGAGGGAAGGGTGGGAGAACCGCGAGCGAAGCATGTCCACACTGTTGAAAAAGGATTGTGGGATAAGCCGAGCAACCTGAATAATGTGGAGACATGGGCTAATGTTCCCCTCATCATCAACAAAGGATGGAGGTGGTATTCACAGATAGGTACAGAGAGAAGCAAGGGTACAAAGATATTTTCGCTCGTAGGCAAAGTCATCAATACAGGGTTGATAGAAGTTCCTATGGGAATCACTCTACGCGAGGTAATCTACGATATAGGTGGAGGTATAAAGGGAGGTAAGGGATTCAAGGCAGTTCAGACTGGAGGACCTTCTGGCGGAGTTATCCCTGAGAATCTTCTGGATCTTCCTGTCGATTTCGACCGGCTCACTGAGGTCGGCTCAATGATGGGTTCTGGTGGTATGATAGTGATGGATGAGGACAACTGCATGATCGACATAGCTAAATACTTTGTGAATTTCCTTAAAGATGAATCGTGTGGCAAGTGTACTCCCTGTCGTCAGGGATTGATCCAGATGTACGAGATCCTCACCGATATCACCGAAGGAAGAGGGAAGGAAGGAGACATCGAGCTGCTGGAAGAGCTGGCTTGGGTGATGAGTAACTCTTCTTTGTGTGCGCTCGGAACAAGTGCAGCAAACCCTGTGCTGACAACACTCAAGTATTTCAGAAACGAATATGAGGTGCACATCAATGAGAAGAGATGTCCTGCTCGCGTCTGCAAGGCATTGGTGACCTATACAATAGATGAGGAGAACTGCAACGGATGTACACTCTGTCTGAAGCGATGTCCGACAGATGCTATTACTGGAGAACCGAAGCAGGTTCACAAGATAGACGGGGAGAAGTGCATCAAATGTGGTATCTGTTATGATACCTGCAAGTTCGAGGCAGTCATCGTCGAATAGGGAGAGGTGCGATGGATAAACTGATAATAGATGGAATCGAGACTGAGCCAGATCCGTCAAAGACTGTCCTAGAAGTGGCTTACAAACTGGGTATCCATATACCTACTCTCTGCTATCATCGCTCCCTGACTCCTTATGGTGCCTGCCGAATCTGTACTGTCGAGATAATCTGGAAGGGCCGCTCACGCCTCCGCACTGCCTGTACTTACCCTGCGTGGGAAGGTGAGGTGAAGACGAATTCTGAGCCCGTGGTGAAGACAAGGAGGTTGCTCCTGGAGATGATGCTCGCGGAAGCTCCTGCATCCCCTGAGATCCAGAGATTGGCTGAGGAGTATGGGGTGAGAGAGAGCAGATTCAAGGTGAGAGAAGAGAAGAAGGAGAACCGTTGCATTCAATGCGGGCTTTGCGTGCGAATATGTGAGGATGTAATGAAGGTGTCCGCGATAGGTCATAAGGAGAGGGGGTATCGAAGGACCATTGGCACTCCGTTTGAAAAAGAGTCTGATATCTGCACCACTTGTGGCGCATGTGAGTTCATCTGTCCTACCGGAGCAATCAAGGTGAAGCAGATCACCGAAAGACCCATCACACGCATCGCATCAGAATTCGAGTTGGGTCTCCAAGAGAGGCCCTGCATCTATGTCCCTTTCCCACAAGCAGTTCCAAACAAGCCTGTCATAGATAGGGACAGGTGTATGTATTTCAAGAATGATGCGTGCAGAATCTGTGAGGACGTGTGCGAGCCTGAAGCGATCGATTACACACAGGAAGAGAAGATAATCGAAGAAGATGTGGGCGCTATCGTGGTCGCCACCGGGTACGAGCTTTTCCCAATCGAACAGATTGGGGAATATGGAAATGGAAGGAACAAGAATGTCATCACAGGACTGCAGTTTGAAAGACTCCTTTCAGCCTCAGGTCCCACTAGTGGAGAAGTGAGGAGACCTTCAGATGGGACAATTCCCAAGGAAGTAGTATTCGTCAGCTGTGCAGGCTCGAGGGAACCGGAACTGTACAAACCGTACTGTTCGAAGATATGCTGTATGTACACGCTCAAGCACGCGATGCTTTACAAACACAGAGTCCCGGATGGACAACCTTATGTATTCTATATAGATGTGAGAACTGGTGGAAAGGGCTATGAGGAATTCTATCACAGGGGAATTGAAGAGGACGGTATACTGTATCTGAGGGGAAAGGTGTCCAAAATATTTGAGGAGAATGGGAAAACCATCGTGTGGGGAGCAGATACTCTCACAGGAAAGAAGGTAGAGGTAGCCGCTGATATGGTAGTTCTCGCGAACGCCATTGTCCCAAGTCTTGGCGCCAAGGACCTCGCGAAAAAACTGAAGATGGGCATCGACGAACACGGCTTCCTCACCGAGGCGCATCCGAAGCTGAGGCCTGTTGAGAGCCTCACTCTCGGAGTCTATTTGGCTGGCTGTGCACAGGCCCCGAGGGACATCCCAGAGACTGTTGCTCAGGCATCTGGAGCAGCAAGCAAAGTCGTTGCCCTCTTCTCCGAGGACGAGTTGCACCACGAGCCGACCATAGCAACGGTTGACGAAGACGTCTGTTCCGGATGTGGAGTATGTATTCCGGTATGTCCCTATGATGCAAGAGAGCACGACACGGAGAAGAAGATAGCGAAAGTGAACGAAGTGCTCTGTGAGGGATGTGGTTCCTGCATAGCCGCGTGTCCGTCCGGAGCCTCTCAGTTGATTAATTTCAAGGATTGTCAGATATTCGAAATGCTGCAGGCCGCAGTAGGCAAAAGGTAAGCTCAATGGTTGATTTCAAACCAAATATCATTTATTTCATCTGCAAGTGGTGCACATCCGCAGGGGCAGACTTGGCCGGTACCTCTCGAATGGAGTACAATCCTTTTGGTGTGCCCATTAGATTCTACTGTTCGTCACGGCTCGATCCGCAGCATATCCTGTGGGCATTTAAGAACGGCGCCGACGGAGTATTCGTAGGAGGATGCCATCCCGGTGACTGCCACTATCAGGATGGGAATTACAAGACTCGAAGGAGAATTCTCCTGCTGAAGCACGTCCTTTCTGAACTGGGGATAGAGGAGGAGAGACTTCAGCTCAACTGGATATCTGCTGCGGAAGGAAAGAGGTTCACTCAGCTCGTGGACGAGTTCACCGATCAGATTACGTCACTCGGACCCTTGCGTCTAAAGGATCTGTAACTCTGATCGGGCGCATACTGCTCTCAAAGACCACATGACTTCCATATTCTGCGCCATCAGGAAATCAGCTTTCTTTCTCACCTCGATATGAATCGGTTGAGCAAAGTGAAAGTCGGATGGATTGCCATGGGTTTCACGTCTATGGTAGCACAGATCGTTCTTATGCGGGAACTGATGGTAGTCTTCTATGGCAATGAGATTTCTCTCGGAGTGATACTTGCGAACTGGCTTCTCTGGACCGGTCTCGGAAGCTTCGTTCTTGGAAGATTCGTCGACAGAATTAGAAGTAGACTGTCACTGCTCGTGTTGTGCTTCATGGTCCTATCACTGTTGTTGCCCCTGCTTATCATTGGCGTAAGAGGGGCCAGGTTGTTCTGGGGCATATCGATAGGAGAGATCGTAGGATTCGCTCCTATGTTTTGCACTTCCTTCGTTATTCTCGCTCCAATCTGTGTTCTCTGCGGATTTCTCTTCGCTCTGAACTGCAGAATCGTCGATCTTACGTTCAAGGAGGCTGTGTCGCAGATAGGGCGAGTCTATATATTCGAGGCGATTGGCTCCGCAATTGGCGGCACATTCTTCTCCTATGTCCTGATCAGGTATCTCAACCATCTCGAAATTGCCGCCATCGTGGGCACTATCGATCTGGGAGTCGCATTGTTCCTCTCCTTGGGAAGAAAGACGGTTCTCAAGTGGATAGGCGCGATTCTTTTCGTAAGCTATGTTGCTTCTTCATGGCTCTATGTCGACTGGGCAGAGCAAGAATCGAATCGGTTGCGATGGAGAGGATTCGAGCTCGTCCATTCGCAAGAATCAAGGTACGGAAATATCGCAGTTACATCTCTGCTTGATCAGAAAAGCTTTTATGAAAATGGACTTCTCATCTTCTCATTTCCAGATGTCTTTTCCGCGGAGGAAGCCGTTCAGTTTGCTCTCCTTGAACATCCTGCACCCAGAACAGTGCTGCTTATCGGCGGGGGCGCAAGTGATTGTCTGAGCGAAATTCTGAAACATGGAATCTCCAGAGTAGACTACGTCGAGCTCGATCCTCAAATAGTGCGACTATCAAGAAAACTCCTTCCCGTAACTTCTGTACTCGAAGACCCCAGAGTGGAAATCATTCACACCGATGGAAGATTCTTTGTGAAGATGACAAAAGACCGATACGACTGCGTAATACTGAATTTGCCGGATCCTTTCACTGCCCAGCTCAACAGGTTCTACACCCTTCAGTTCTTCCGAGAAGTGAACCGCATTCTCAACCCGGGCGGTGTCTTCTCATTTCGTGTGAGCTCTGCTGAGAACTACATCGGGAAAGAGCTTGGCCGATTCCTCTCCTCAGTGCACCTTACCCTGGGCAAGGTGTTCGAAGAAGGAGTAGTCATACCTGGGGAGAACAACATATTCATTGCCACAAATGCTCGGAACTTACTGACCCTTGATCCTGAAACCTTGGTAAGACGGCTCAAAGAAAGAGACGTGACGACCAGATATATAAGAGAATACTACCTTCCGTACAGGATGAGTCTGGAAAGGGTGGAGTATCTTGCAAGCAGAATCGAAGACTGGACCGAACGGGTAAATACGGATTTTCACCCGATATCGTACTACTACAGTATTGTACTTTGGAGCACACATTTCCAGACATTCGTGAGGAAAGTCCTCACTTTCTTTTCACTAATTGATCTGAAACATTTGTTGCTGGCCGCGGTTGGACTGGCGATCCTGACGTTAGCGCTCAGACGTAGGTATCGGTCTCTTCCAGTTCTCTTCGCAGTGGGCACTACAGGATCTGCGGAGATAATCATGGAAGTGGTGTGCATGTTGGGATTCCAGGTTCTGTACGGCTTTGTTTACTCAAGAGTAGGTGTCATCACGGCTGCTTTCATGATAGGACTCACGTCTGGAAGTGTTTTGATGGTGAGACTGTTGAGAAGAAGGCTCTTAGGACTCGGGCATCTTGGACTCATTCAGATAGCCGTATGCATGTACCCTCTTCTGTTGGTAGCGAGTTTTCAGCTCTTCTCGCGTGCTCTGAGTCCATCCATGCTCCTCTCGATAGAGATTCTCTTCCCTCTTCTCACATTTTTCGCCGGATTCGTTGGAGGACTGCAGTTTCCGTTGGCCAGCAAACTCTATCTGGAAACAGGCAGAGAGGTAGGTCGAGTAGCAGGGATGGTCTACGGGATAGACCTTTTTGGAGCATGTATAGGCGCCGTCTTCGCGTCTACGCTTCTCATACCTGTTTTGGGAATTTTCCAAACCTGCTATCTTGTAGCGGCATTCAATCTTGTGAGCATTCTCCTCATCGGAATGTCCTGGCGGGATCAATCTCGGCTGGGAGAGAGTTCGTGATATTCCAATCCCCGTTTCGTATGCCACTTTTTTGGATTGCGGAAATACCGGTGTATCTCTTCATACTCCTCATCACTCAGCAAGGTAATCTCCCTGGGTAGGGATCGTGAGAGTGCAGCATCTCTGTTGGTCAAGTAGTGCAAATCAACACCCAACCTCTTGAGAGATTCCTTACCATCCTGCTGACGATCAAACAGTACGAGGCATGCCTCTACCTTTGCTTCTCCCGCTCTTATGGCTGCTATACTTCTTTCCTTCGTCCATCCCTTCACAATCGTGTCGTCCACCAGAAGCACTTTCTTTCCCCAAAGTTCGTGAGCTTTGATGCCTTCAAGAAGAGACGCTTCCGGATATCGCTTCTTTCTTCGTACGAAAAACATCGGCTTGTTCAATTTCTCACTGAGGCAGGCAGCAAAAGCTATACTTCCTGCCTCGATGCCGCACACGAAATCAAACTCTATATCACCGATCAGCATAGCTGCACAACTCATTATATAATCGTTTACGAGAGGGTAGTTGGGTAAGCATTTCACGTCTATGTAGATTGGGCTCCAGTTTTTTCTCTTATCCACTCTAAAGAGCGGTCTCAGATCACCGAGGCTCACCTTTATTGCACCGACTTGCCACAAGAGAGCTGCGATAGTCTCATCGAGCCCACCCTTCACGTGCTCCCTCACATATCCCAGATCGGGCTTGATGAGCCGTTGCTCCCTGAAGATTCTATAGAGAAGTCTGGATTCACTCGAATTTTGTGTTTCGACAGAGATTCTCATCTCCTTCCTATCGTAGATGAGATGGAATAACGTGGGCCTTCCTCTTTTGCACTCTACAGGATAGGTGTACGCATTCTCATTTCTCATGTGGGGATCGAGGCGAACAGCTTCGCCATTGACTTTCTTCTTATAGAGTTCAAAAAGGTCCTTCGCAATCCTCTCACGCTCACTCGCAGAAAGAAGGACAGGGCTCCTTGTCCGCAAGATCGTATCCCTCACCTCTATTTCTTCAAAGGCAAGCTGAAAGAGTCTCATGCAACATCCTCACAGTAGTCGCTCATCCTATCCGCTCCACCCCCATGTAAGGGACAAGAACCTCTGGAACCTCTACGCTCCCATCTTTCTTCTGATAGTTCTCTATAATTGCGGCAAATGTTCTCGGAGTGGCCACAGCCGAACCATTTAAGGTGTGGACGAACTCTGCCTTCTGTCCTGAGGCTCTTCTAAATCGGATGTCTGCACGTCTGGCTTGGAATGCCTCGAAGTTGCTCACAGAGGACACCTCGAGATACTTCTGAATCCCCGGTGCCCACACCTCGATATCGTACGTCTTGGCTGACGCAAAGGAGAGCTCGGCAGCGCAGAGAAAAGCCACTCGATAGGGAAGTCTGAGTGCTTCCATGACCGCACAGACATCATCGAGCATGGTGTCCAGTTCTGCGTAAGACGTCTCCGGAGTCGTGAACTTGACGAGCTCCACCTTGTTGAACTGATGCACTCGGAGCAACCCCTTGGTATCTGCTCCATATGAGCCAGCCTCCCTCCTGAAACAGGCCGTGTATGCGACATATTTCGTCGGCAAGTCTTCCAATCTGACGACCTGCTCTCTATGTATATTCGTCACCGGAACCTCAGCAGTGGGATTGAGAAACAAATCATCCTCTTCTATCAGATACATATCGTCTTCGAGTTTCGGCAGCTGTCCGGTGGCGAACATGCTACTCCTGTTCACGAGGAACGGGGGGAATATCTCGGTGTAGCCCCGGTTCGAATTGAAATCCAACATGAAATTGATGAGTGCTCTTTCGAGCCTTGCACCCAGACCCTTATAGGACGGGAAATTGGACCCACACACTCTTGCTCCCGATGGAAAATCTAGGATATCAAGTGCACTACCCAATTCCCAATGAGGGAAAATCTCGAAATCGAATTGGGGTATCGTTCCCTGTTCCTTCACTATCACATTCTCGTCTTTGCCCGTGGGTACCGTTGGATGAGGGATATTCGGGATTCTTATGAGTACTTCGTGCATCTCGTCTTCAAGTGCCTTCAGCTCTCTTTCGAGGATCTTTATCTCTCTGCTTAACTCTCTGGTCACGTCCATGAGTCCGGTTGCACCTTGTCCCTTTACTCGCTGGACGCCTATCTCTTTGGACAGTCTATTCCTTTTGTGTTTTCCATCATCGATTCTTCCTATCAGTTCGCGTCTATGTGAATCGATCTTCAGGAAACGATCGATATCAGCATCCTCACCTTTGTCTCTGATTGCATTACGCACAAGTTCTGGATTTGCTCTCAGGAAATTGAGGTCGAGCATATCCATATATAACCTTATGCGGAGTGTTTTGTCAACAATAGACTAGGTTCGTCCTGACAGATGAGAGGTTGCCTCACCGCATCGGAATATCCCCTCCTCCATTCTGTCTGCAATGGGGAATTCCTTCCCAGTTTCCCAAACCTCTCCGAAGGACCGAGGGAACAAGATCGTGAAGTACACATCGATGTTGACTTTCCACATTTCTTTCGTTATCTTATGCTGATCTTCTAAGAAAGGAGACAAGTATGGATTGGGGATTACGCAATCGGTTAGCCAGAGTTATCAAGCCAGATACTCGCCGAACCGTCATGCTGGCCGTTGACCACGGATACTTTTTGGGACCGACGAGCGGACTCGAGATTCCTGCAGAGACGATTAGACCGCTGTTGCGTTACGCTGATTCTTTGATGCTGACGAGGGGGATTCTTCGTACCTCGGTCAATCCTGATTTCGACATTCCCATTGTTCTCAGGGCTTCAGGCGGCACGAGCATAATTGGCAAGGACCTATCAAACGAGGGCATCACTACCTCGATTGAAGAAGCAATAAGACTCAATGTTGCTGCAGTTGCGCTCTCGATATTCGTCGGTTCTGAATACGAGAACCAGACTTTGCTCAATCTCTCCGAGTTGATCAATGAAGCCAATGACTATGGGATTCCCGTGTTGGCGGTTACTGCAGTGGGCAAGGAGATGACACGAGATGCCAGGTATCTCAGCTTGTGCTGTCGCATTGCCACGGAACTGGGGGCCAGTCTCGTGAAGACTTACTTCTGCGAAGATTTCGAGAAAGTGGTGGAGAGCTGCCCGGTCCCTATCGTCATTGCTGGCGGAAAGAAGATTCCGGAGAGAGATGCTCTCCAACTCGCCTACAACGCAATTTCCAAGGGCGCATCCGGAGTTGACATGGGAAGAAATATCTTTCAGTCCGAACATCCGGTGGCAATGATCCAGGCAGTAAGGGCGATTGTGCATAGGTCTGCGTCAGTTGACGAAGCGTACGAAATCTTCACACAGAAGAAGGGTTAGTCTGGAGTACGATAGTGCGGGTTGCCGTATACTATCGGAACAAGGATGTGAGGATTGAAGAGCGACCCAGGCCCATAGTCGCTCACAACGAAGTACTGGTGAAGGTCGTTGCCAGCGGCATCTGCGGTAGCGATGTAATGGAATGGTATCGGGTCAAGAAAGCGCCGAGTGTATTGGGGCATGAGATCGCCGGCGAAATCGTTGAAGTCGGCAGAGACGTTCGTCGGTATGAAATCGGTGACAGGGTATTCGTCTCTCACCATGTGCCCTGCAACGAATGTCGGTACTGTCGTGTGGGTTATCATACGGTATGCGACACCCTCAGATCCACGAATTTCGACCCTGGTGGGTTTGCTGAATTCGTAAGGGTGCCCGAAATAAATGTGCGGTACGGTCTTTTCGTCCTGCCCGATGAGATCTCGTTTGAAGAAGGTACGTTTGTTGAGCCACTCGGATGCGTGGTGCGGGGACAGAGGTTCGCCAGAGTGAAGCCAGGGGAAAGTGTACTGGTCATTGGCAGCGGCATTTCCGGCCTACTCCACATCCAGTTGGCGCGAGCACAAAGGGCAAAGAAAGTGATTGCCACGGACATCAAGGATTATCGGCTCAAGGCAGCACAGCGCTTTGGTGCAGATCAAGTGATCGATGGGAGAGAAGACGTCGTGACGCTGGTGAAGGATGCAAATGAGGGACAGCTTGTGGATTGTGTGATAGTCTGCACCGCTGCTCTTCCTGCGTTTGATCAAGCATTCCAGTTGGTTGACCGCGCCGGCACTGTACTCCTCTTTGCACCAACCGAACCTGGGATTGATGTTCCCATGCCGCTCTACGACCTCTATTTCAAAGGAGCAAGAATAGTCTTTTCGTACGCGGCAGTGAATGAAGATATCACAGAGGCAATGGAGCTGATAAGAACGAAGAAGGTCTTGGTTAAAGATATGATAACTCATCGCTTTGGTCTGGGTGATATTCAGAAAGGATTCGATCTGGTGAGCGACGCGGATGAGTCAATCAAAGTGATCGTTGAACCCCACCGGTAGGCCTTCATCTACCGCTTTTTGCCTATGGCAGATAGCTTATGGAGAATGACCATATGCCATACGCGATAAGCTATAGGCCTGTCGGCCGCTAGCTAACAGCGAATGGCCAGAGGAGAGGGATGAACAACACTGCTACACCCCAGAACAGCAGATTGAGCGGACCGCCCACCCGGGTGTAGTCGAAGAAATGGTAGCCTCCGGGAGCATAGACCATTGTATTCGTCTGGTATCCGACCGGAGTGGCGAAACTTGTTGACGCTGCAAAGGTGATTGCCACTAAAAGTGGCCGTGGATTGATGTTCATTGCTGCTGCGAGGGATAGTGCGATAGGAGCTATGAGTATGGCAGCGGCATTATTGGACATAGCCTCTGTAAGCAATGCAGTCGCTATATATAGCGATGCCAACAGTGCAAGTGGTCCGAAGCCTGCCATAGGTCCAAGAATGCCATTCGCCAGCCACGCTGCTGTTCCAGTCTGTTCCATGGCGAGTCCCAGCGGCAGAATCCCCCCTAACAGGAATATAACCTTCCAGTCAATAGCCTGATAGGCTTCTTCTATCGTCAGACATCCCCCTACTACCATACCAACTGCACCTATTGCCGCTGCGATCAAAATCGGTACGACATTAAATGCCGCCAGCATGACCACGCCAATGACCAAGGGCAGGGCGATGATCGCGCGATCCTTGCGCACATGAAGTTCCGTCAATTCGTTGGTGACAATCAGGTCACTCGATCTCATGAGACGGCTTACATCTTCTTTGTCAGCCTGCAGGAGCAAAGTATCACCACCGTCAAGATGTATGTCGGCCAGTCTCTCCCGCAGCACTTTGCCTCTCCTCTGTAGGGCCAGCACCACAGAGCCATAGCGGCGAGCGAAGTTGGAATTACGAAGCGTACGGCCTGTCAGCCTGGAACGCGGAGGGATGAGAGCCTCGATCAGCTTGACCTCATCAGAACTTAACTTCTGATCAGTCACAGTGGCGTCAACCTGCATTTCGAGCCCATGCCTATCTCTTAAGTTAATTAACTGATCTGCATTGCCATAGACGAGCAGTACGTCACCCTCCTTAATTCTCGTTCTGGAGGGATGCCAGGTAGCCTTCTTGCCTCGAAGAAGTTTGATGAGTTGCATTTCCCGGTATTGCTCAACACCTGTTTTTCTCCAGGTCTTGCCTATTAGGGAAGACTCCTTGGACACACGTAGCTCTGCCAGGTAGTCGGCAAGACGGTATTTGTCGACCTGCTGTGTAGTCCCTCTTCGCTTTGGCAATAACCAGCGTGCAGCGAAAATCATGTAGAGGATGCCGACTCCAGACATTGCCAGCCCCAGAGGTGCGAATTCGAAGAGGCCGAAAGCCGCCAGGCCGCTGGAGATCGCAATGCTGTTGACTAAGAGGTTGGTAGACGTCCCGATCAAAGTGCACACTCCGCCAAACTGGCTCGCGAACGAAAGTGGCATGAGGATCCTTGATGGTGAGATCTTACGGGACCTGGCCAACACAATTGCAGCTGGAATGAAGACAGCTACGGTGGCGGTGTTCACGATGAAGGCAGAGAGCCCAGCTACGAAGAGACAGAGAACCAGCACTAGCTTTGTCTCCTTCCTTCCCGCCATCTTGTCGATTTGTCGAGCTAACCACTGAACGAGACCGGTGCGAACCAGCCCTGCGCTCAACACGAACATTGCGGCTATGGTAGCAGTAGCCGGGCTTGCGAACCCGTAGAGTGCCTGGTCTACCCTGATTAGTCTGAGACCCAAAAGGGCAACCAGTACACAGAAAGCAGTGACGTCGATTCGGAGCTTCTCGGTGATGAAGAGGAACATGGCTGCTGCAAGTACTACAAGTGCAAGGACGGTATCTATGCTGGGCATGCCAGTTCCAAATTGCCATCTGGCTGTCAGCTGCTCGCCAATGAAGCGAAACCAGAGACCAACAGCCCGCCGCAGATGGCTAAATAGCCAATAGCTGTGATGCCGGAAGTACAGGCTACGCGCTATTTGCCCTAAGCGGTTGATGGCGGGAATGTGTGGGAATCGAACCCACCGTCCCGGGGTTTGGGACTGCTGGATTTGAAGTCCAGAAGGGCCACCAGGTCCCTATCCATTCCCGGTGTCTATTATACCTATGCAGAACGCATGGGTCAAGAAAAATAGGGACAGCGGGTAGCGTATGATGGATTGTGTAAAATTGACGGAAAAAGAGAGAGGGGGTATCCTTCCAAAAATAGCTCCACAATTAACTAAGAAAGGAGGGACACACCCATGGGTTGTAGATATTTGTACTTTACAGAGAAAGATGTACGACAGAGGTGGAATGAAGTCAAGAGTGAAGAGGAGTTTTGGAGTCAGCTGAGTTACCGGCTGAAGAGGATGACAAAGACTGCTTTAGAAGCTGCGCTGAGGGAAGAAAGGAGAGTATATATACTGAATGCGTCCAGGTATGAACGGACAGAGGGAAGGACTGATCAGCGGAATGGCAGGTATGAGAGGGATCTCCTTACCGTTCTGGGACTCATCAGGGGTTCAGTATACCCTCTTGTCACTGCCATATCTCTCATCATCTATCCTGTCCTTCGCTTCTTCCTCAGCAAGTATCTCCTTCACTCGCTTCTTCACCTTCCTAACCTCCTTCCGCCACTCCTTATCTCCCTTGAAACTCCGACACCCAGCATTAGCTTCCATCTTCATCCCGTCCATAGCCACAAGTCCTAAACGCAACATCCCTAATCCTCTCGCTACCATCAACACCTGTATGAACAGATCCTGTATCGCTCCCAGATTGGAACGACGAAATAGACAGATCGTCCGAAAGTTAGGCCTCTCCATCCCTGCTAACCACATGAAGACTATATCTGGATGCAACCGCCCCTCTATCTTTCTGCTCGCTCGCACCCCTGTAGCATAACCCCACAGAAGTACCTTCAGCAGCATTCCAGGATGATATGCTGGACGTCCAGTCTCCTGAGGTGCTCGCAAGTAGGATAGGTCCAACTTATTCACTACATCTGAAAGAATCCTGGCTGGGTGCTCCGTCCCTATCCATTCATCCAATGACGGAGGCAAAAGGAATGTCTTCTTCTGGTCATAAGCACGGAAAGGCATATAACCTCCTTACTTCATTTCACACAGTCACCACGCAATTCCTTATACCAAAAGAAGATAAGACGTGCAAGGGGGTCCAACCACACCCCGCAGACTCGACGAGTCTTTGGACAGGCTCCAGCGACCAATTGAAAAACGGTCGCTGGAGCCTGTCTAAAAAGTCCCCGAATATGGGTGAGCGGAGGGATATTTGTTCGTCGTGCTGAAAAGTTCACGCGAACTGCTCACCAT
>SMTZ1_10000541_pt1 | contig 35424 bp, 33 predicted proteins | sample DeeMarSWOR136_30_FD_25667 | JGI IMG/M metagenome (IMG submission 25667)
TTTATGGTAATTGTTACTGTATCATCTTTAAATTCGACTGTGACCCAGGCTCTGGTGGCATGAGAATGTTTCCACATGTTTCTGAGAGCCTCTTGGACAATGCGGAAAAGCACCAGTTCTGTCTCCGGGGGAAACCGGTATACCAGACCCAGGACGTTCATCTCTATTTCTATCCCGGATAGGTTGCTCAGGTCTGAGGTCAGCCATTCCAGTGCGGGGAGCAGGCCCAGGTCATCCAACAAGGAGGGACGCAGGTCCTGGCTGAAACGGCGGACCCCATCTGATATTTGGCTGATGCGTTGCCGTATTTCCTCAAGCCGCATGGTGTCTTCCTTTGTGAAGTGGCTGGAATTAGAAACGAGCTCATCAATCTCGTGCAGGAGGATGACCAGCCCCTGGGTGGTATCATCATGAAGTTCCTGGGCAATACGGCGGCGCTCCTCTTCCTGAGCCCGAGTGACCTGCCGCAGGTAAAACCTCAGTGTCCGCTGCACCTGTTTTTCCTGCCGTGCCATTGAGCGTTCTACCTGGTACATTCTTGAGTTCTCAATGGCTACGCCCACCTGCCGGCCGATTATAGTAAGCAGTTCTACTTCGTCTTCCTCGAATTGTCGTGATTGCCGTCCCGCTACAGTGAGGGTACCCACAACCTTATCTTTGGCCTTTAGAGGGACGATAAGCTGTGCCTGAATACCCTCCTGTCTGACCACGTCGCGGGTGAGTCTCGGGTCCTGAGCTGAGTTGGCTATCTGTAAAGGCTCACCAGTCTTAGCGACTTGACCGTTGAAACCTTCACCGACCTTCAGTCCTTTCAGACCATCGACAAAACTGTCGGCGACCCCGCGGAATGCCCTCAGATTAAGCTCGCTCGTCCTGTCGTCCAGCAGAAACAGAAGGGCGACGTCCAGGCCTGTGACTTCACAGACGGTGTCAGCGGCTACGTTGAGAAGCTCCCCGAGCTCAAGTGACTGGGAGACGACCTCGGAGACAGAGTTGATGGCAGACAGCCTCCTGGCAGTATTCCTGATAAGGTCAAGTGATGCCTGAAGCTCTTGCTTGGTTTTTTCCAGGTCCTGCATTGCCTTCTGTCGGCGACCCTGTTCTCTCCGGTAACTCTCGAACCAGACGTTTACGAGGCCACCCACGACGATAATGCCGCCAACCTCAAACAGTGCGTCTGGTGGGCTCGTGGATATGGAGATTGCTCGTGGTAGCATGATAGCCAATGCTGCTGCGAGGGCAGCTAGCCCACCACCTATCCTGAAGGTGAAACCAGCGTAGGTTATCGGCAGCAGGAAATAGAGCCGTTCCAGAGTGTGTCTTGTCAGGTCCCAGAATGAAAATATGCTTGGAGAGCTAATACCAAGTATACGCTCCGGGTAGTAGCAGATAATGCCGATGATGAACATTACCAGCACGACCCAGAAACGGGGATTGGACAGCACCTTGGATATGGGACTCACCTTGAGTGAGAACATAGGCATAAACACCTCGAGTATCAAAAAAGCGGTATCTTATTCAGGGCAGGTCGTCCAGACTGAGCAGTCCCCGTTTCAGCCCGTACAGGACGGCTTCCGTGCGTGAAGCAACTCCTAGCTTGTTAAAGATATTCCCCAGATGTACCTGTACCGTGCGTGGACTGAGAAAAAGTTGCTCGGCGATATCCTTATTGCTAATGCCTTTGGCTGCCATTTTCAGAATTTCCGCCTCGCGTTCACTGAGGACATCAACCGCTTTGGCTTCGCCGGAGTCGGTTGCAATCAGACGGCGTACCACGCGGCTGGCGACCACGGGATGCAGAACCGACTCTCCGGCATATACCGCCCGAATCGCATCTATCAATTCGTGGACGCGTACTCCCTTCAACAGGTATCCGGCTGCCCCTGCCTCCAGGAGGGCGAAGATGTACTGGTCATTATCATAAGCAGTGAGTATCAGCACGGCCGTTGGTATTGATAGCGCCTTAATCTGCTTGGTGGCCTCGATTCCGTTGAGCTTGGGCATGCGGATGTCCATGACGACGACATCTGGCTTCAACTCACTGGCTAGTCGGACTGCTTCTTCGCCGTCATCAGCTTCACCAACGACCTCCATGTCTGGTTCACGCTGAATGAACTCGCGTGTCCCTTCTCGCATGATAACGTGGTCTTCGGCCAGAAGTACCCTTATCTTTGACATCGTATTTCGTCAATGGCTCCTATACATGCAATTATACCCCGCCCGAATAGCCACTTCAACAGTACACAAGGTGGAGAGTAATCTCGCCAATAAGCCATTTGGCGTAGTCGGTGAGTATGACAGGTGTGCATGGCTAATAAGACTGGTATTGGGTCAACGTTCAGCAAGGCGTGCCTAGTCAGCGTATCTCAGAATAATACTTACCTGAAGTCACAAATAGGCAGGGTAGCAGATGGCAATTAGTTGGGGACAGGGTATGCTAGAGATGGATAAAGAAAGAGATAGCCTCTCAAGAAAGGAGACAACAAATGAAAGAGGGGATTTTTAAGAAAGAATATACGGTGGAACCAATGGCGGTAGAAGATACTACCGAAGACATCACAGATGACAAGGTGCTGTCGGTAGCCCCAGAGGGTGTCGAATTACACCTCGAGAGGGGCAAGGAACATTATGAGGCTGGTCGATATGCAGAGGCGCTGGCCGAGTTCGATGCCATTCTTCAGGTTGCCCCGGGCCATATTGAGACGCGGATATTAATTCGAAAGGCCAAGGAAGGGCTGGCAGCGCCGGAGGTCGAAACAGTTGAAGAGGGAGAAGAGGAGGCAGCTGGCGGGAAGCAGAGAGAATGCGTCTGGGTAAGACTCGGCATGGTGTCGCATCGCATCTGCACCAACAACATGGACTGTGTCACCTGCGAGTTTGACCAGATGATGCAGGAGAAGATGGCTAACCCGGATGCGGATGCTGATGTTACGTTGGCGACCCTCGAGGGGGCGTCAGGAAATGAGAGGCTGTGCCGGTATGCGATTAAGGGGGACGTCTCCTACCGACTCTGCAGCCGGGTCTTCCAGTGTGCCACCTGTGAATTTGCTCAGATGATGGAAGACGAGCTCCAGAAGAAGCTGGATCGGCTGGCCGTTCGCCGCGAGGCAATGCGTAAGAGGGCGGAAAGCAAGTAATACCTGACTTAAAACAACAGATAGGCCCAGAGGGCAGGCATAAATCGCCTGCCCTTTTTCTATACAAGCCGATTTAGTGGGTGATATAATTCGGACTATGAAGGTCTCGGAGCTGGGAGAGTTCGGATTGATTGACCGACTGGCTGAAATGGTTGGTCGTGACCAGAGTAAGCAGAGAAGCCCCCTCATAATCGGTATCGGTGATGACACCGCCGCCTGGCAGGGTGCTGCATCAGTTCAGCTGGCTACCGTCGATTCTCTTGTGGAAGGTGTGCACTTTACTCTTGATACAGCCTCGTACGAAGATGTCGGCTGGAAGTCACTGGCTGTCAACCTGAGCGACATCGCGGCCATGGGTGGTCAGCCTGAATACGCCCTGGCGTCGCTGGGCCTGCCCGGTGATACCGATGTTGAAGACGTGGCCGACCTTTACCGGGGGATGCTTGCGTTGGCTGAGCAGTTCCAGGTATATATAATTGGCGGTAATATCGTAGGTGCTCCCCAGCTCGTAGTCAATGTTACTGTTTTTGGTAGTGCTATCAGCCGGAATAGCCTTCTGACACGTTCGGCTGCCCTTCCTGCTGACCAGGTGGCTGTTACCGGTCCACTGGGGGCGGCTGCTGCCGGAGTGAAGATGCTGGGGAAAGGCCTGCAATTTGAGCCGGAGGTAACGATGGCTCTAAGGAAGGCACTCCTTCGGCCTTTTCCACGTATTGCCGAAGGGAAACTACTCGTAGAGCATGGTGTTAAAGCTGCTATTGATATCAGTGACGGTTTGATTGCTGACCTGGGTCATATCTGCGAGGCAAGCCGGGTTGGTGCCTTGATAAAGGCCGGCCGGGTGCCGGTGTCGCCACTGGTTCAGGCCAGCTTTGGAGAGCGGGCGTTGGGACTGGCGCTGACTGGAGGGGAAGATTATGAACTTCTCTTTACTGCCAGTGCCGACGGCGTTGAAAGGGTAAGAAAGGCAGCCTTATGCCCGATATACGTCATCGGGGAAGTCGTCAGTGATGATAAGCACCAGGTGGCGCTTGTCGATAGTCAGGGCGGCCCTGTGAGCCTGGCGGGGAAAGGCTGGGACCATTTTAGGGTGGAAAGGGGTCGGAGATGAACAACCTTAATTTGATTACTCATAGCCTGGAGCAGACCTATGAGCTGGGGAGGACTATGGGTAGATTGGTCCAGCCCGGCGATGTTTTACTCCTCGTCGGTGAACTGGGGGCGGGGAAGACGTGCCTCACTCAGGGCATTGCCTGGGGGCTGGGTATCGAGGAGTACACACTGAGCCCAACCTTCGTTATCATGCGGGAACTGTACGGTAGGCTCCCTCTATACCATATCGACCTCTACCGCCTTGATGATATTGGCGAGATTGCTGCCCTGGGCCTTGATGACTATCTGTATGGTGCTGAGGGTGTCTGTGTGGTGGAGTGGGCAGAAAAGGGTCTGAGCGTAATGCCGGTGGAGCACCTTATGGTCGAGATAAGCCATCTGGGCGAGACAGAACGCAACTTTCAACTGAAAGCCGGTAGTCAGCGCTATCGGAAGCTGCTAGACCAATTGAAGGATACCATACCTGAGCTATAGAGAGATTGAATGCAGTTAGCCATCGATACCTCGACTGATACCGCCGGTCTGGCCCTTGTTCGGGACAGACGTGTAGTGGCCGAGTTGACCTGGCGTTGCGGGCAGAACCATACCCGGCAACTGCTGCCGAATCTCGACCATCTCCTTCATCAGTTTGAGATGAGCCCGCAGGCAATAACGGGTATCATCGTCGCTAGGGGGCCGGGGAGTTTCAACGGGTTGCGTGTCGGTGTCGGTACCGCCAAAGGATTGGCCTTCAGCCTCGGTGTCCCGATAGTCGGTATTAGCAGTTTGGAGACGGAAGCCTACCAGTACGCCGAAACTGGTCTGCCGGTCTGCCCGATATTCAACGTCGGACGGGGAGAGATTGCCACCGCCATCTACCAGCAGCAGGACGATGAGTGGTTAAAACTTGTTGACGGGCACATAACAACACTTGAGCCCTTGTGCAAGGAAATAACCACCCCGACGGTGTTCTGCGGTGAGTATGTGCCAGACCTCGCTTCGCAGATAAACGAGCTGTGCGGAGGAAAGGTAGTAATACCATCGGCGGTTACCAGCTTGCGGCGGGCCGGTTTCCTGGCCGAGCTTGGCCTAAAGAGGTTGGAGGCGGGTGACCATGATGACCCGGCGACACTGCAGCCGTTATATCTCCGTCGACCCTCAATCACCAGGGCCAAGCACCGTTAGTGGTTGTGTACAAGACAAGATGGTGAGGCAATGACGACAGCGAGTCCCAAAGTCGTAATCTGGGATATGGATGGTATCATTGTGGATACGGCCCCTTACCATGAGGAGGCATGGCGGGAGACATTTCGAAATAGGGGCATAGAGTTTACCGAAGAGGACTTCCGGCGTAGCTTCGGTCAGAGGAACGATACCATAATCAGTGGGGTACTGGGCAAGACCCTCTCCCAGGAAGTGGTTGATGCCATTGCTGATGAAAAAGAAGATAGCTTTCGTTGTAAGATTACCGGGCATATTGAGCTGCTTCCAGGAGTCATGGGACTCTTAAAGGCACTTGCCGCTGCCGGTTTCCGGCAGGCAATTGCGTCATCGGCACCGCTGCAAAACGTGAGTCTGGTAATGAAAGACCTGGGTATCGAAGGATACTTTGAGAGTTTGGTCACTGAAAGGGATGTGACCGAGGGCAAGCCCAGCCCGCAGGGCTTCCTGCTGGCTGCCCGGAGACTTGGGGTAGAGCCTGGCGACTGCATTGTCATCGAGGATGCAGTCGCTGGTGTTACCGCTGCCAAACGGGCCGGTATGTGTTGTGTGGCGGTTACCAATACCCATCCCAGGAGTCACCTCGGGGAGGCCGACCTTGTTGTTGACAGCCTGGAAGAGGTGACCGTGGCTGACATGGAAGGGTTGCTCAGTCGTACTCGGGTTGGGAGTTAAAACTACTACGAGTGCAGGAGTTTAACATGGAAAGGTCGCTGGTTCTCATAAAACCCGATGCCATGGAAAGAGGTCTCGGAGGTAATATTATCGGCCGTTTACAGCAGCAGAGTCTCAAGCTGCTGGCGTTGAAGATGCTGCACATGGATAGAGACCTGGCGGAACGGCACTACGCCATCCACAAGGGCAAGCCGTTCTATAATGACCTGGTGGAATACATCACGTCGACACCTATAATTGCCTGTGTCTTTGAGGGCGAAGGTGCTATTGACAAAATCAGGCAGGTAATGGGGGCTACTGACCCGGCCAGGGCGGAGGCCGGCACGGTAAGGGCTGATTTTGGTCTGGATATCCAGAGAAACGCTACTCACGCCTCTGATTCATTAGAGAACGCCCGCAAGGAGATAGAGCTATTCTTCACCGCCGACGAGATATTCGAGTATTGAGTCGGGGTTTACTGCATCCTGACGATGGGAACTGCCTGGTTCCAAAGCTCATCAAGCTTGTAGTATTCCCGCTCGGCAGAGGCGAATATATGGACTATAATATCGCCAAAATCGAGCAGCATCCAGCCTGAGTCCAGCGTACCCTCCCGGTGGTGGGGCAGGATGCCCTCTTTCTTCAGTGCTTGCTCTATCTCATCATGAATGGCACTTATCTGCCGCTCGCTCTCACCACTGCAAATAACGAAGTAACTGGCGAAGCTGCAAATCTCGTGGACGTCCAGCAGGACGATATCTGAGGCCTGCTTCTCGCTGGCGGCTTCTACTGTTTTTCGTGCTATCTCTATTGTGTCCAGTAAGCGAACCTCTTGGATTGGTTTAGGGAATTATTATACCACAAGCCGGTGATATCAGGGTGCCGTTGTTATACGTCTAACCAGCTTACGGTCCCTTCGTTTTATTTAGGACTATTGACATAATCGTAATATAGGTTTAAATTAACCATCACTTAGAGGGAGATTGTGATTCAACCTGGCGGCGTAATTTCATATCTAGAGATGTGCACAGAAGAAGGTGTTAATCTTCAGCGTGGTATGAACTATCACCTGCGTGGAGATATAAGCGTTATATTAATGAGTCTGAGGCGGAATGCTCCCTATGCAGACAGAATTGAAGAGAATGGTCGAGTGCTGATTTATGAAGGGCATGATGTCCCTAAAACACCCGATAATCTTGTACCTAAAATTGTAGACCAGCCTATGTATAATCCTGGTGGTTCTTTGACTTAAAATGGTCTTTTCTATGGAGCAGCAGAGAGGCGTAAAAGCAAGGGGGATAAAGCTGAATCGGTAAAAGTATATGAGAAACTATATCCAGGTATATGGGTATATAATGGTGTGTTTAGTTTAGTTGATGCGTGGCAAGAAGACATTAATGCTAGGAAAGTGTTTAAATTCCGGCTTGAGCTTGCAGAGGATACAGAAGCGGGAAATACTGTAGCTGAACGGGAATTAGAGCTTGACCACAATAGACTAATTCTACCTCAAGTAAAGTTAGCCGTTTGGAAACGCGACAAGGGTAAATGTGTCATATGTGGAAGTAGTGATAACCTACATTTTGACCATATCATACCTTACTCAAGAGGTGGGTCTTCGTTAGTTGCCGAGAATATCCAGCTATTGTGTGCGAGGCATAACATTGAAAAACGAGATAAGATTGAGTGATGTAGGAGTCAAGTAAACTGAAATTCTACCCATCCTCACGCTAGCTTTGTTAGCAATATCGTGAACTGTGGAAATATGAACTCCACATGGCATAGAAATACCGGTTTGCTAGTCCTTTATTCCCCAGATACGTAAGCTAGACTGACCACATTGATCAGTACTTAGAGGGGGAGTTTAAGAGGGGCGCCAGCCCCTCTTTCTTTTAATTATTCCCCCTTCCCCTCTGGGGAAGGGGGATACAGGGGGATGGGGCCTCAACTACCAAACAGGGGCATCGCTAATGATATAGGCGTACCTACTTCCTTGACAGTCGGACAGGCTGAAGATATTATGCCTTTAGGTGAGCAGAAGATAATGTCCGGATTATTATTTGGTACGGCGGGGACACCACGTAGCACAAAAGAGCCATCTATAGCAGGCGGTATTGAGCGTGTTGCTGAGCTGGGATTGGGCTGTATGGAGATGGAATTTGTCCGGCGTGCCAGTATGGGTGAGGCGACCGCTCAAGTTGTTGCTGAATCGGCTGTCAGGACCGGGGTAAAACTCACCGCTCACGCACCATACTATATCAATCTAAATGCCCGGGAACCGGAGAAGGTCAGGGCCAGCCAGGAGAGGTTACTGCAAACAGCGCGGATTGCCTCCTGGTGCGGGGCTCACAGCGTCGCTTTTCATGCCGCCTTCTATCTCGGTGACCCGCCAGATCAGGTCTACCAGGCAGTCAAGCAGCGGCTAGAAGAAGTGCTTGAGCAGCTCAGGCAAGAGGACGTCAAAGTCTGGATCCGCCCCGAGCTCATGGGAAGGGAGACGCAGTTTGGTAGTCTTGAGGAACTACTTGACTTGTCTCTTGAGCTGGAAATGGTCGCTCCCTGTATTGATTTTGCCCATTATCACGCCAGGGACGGTAAGCACAACTCCTATGATGAATTTATCTCTATTCTTGCGCGGGTTGAGGAGCGACTGGGGCGAGGTGCGCTGGACGATATCCATATCCACGTTTCCGGGATAGACTATGGGAAGAAGGGCGAAATTAAGCACCTTAATATGGAGGAGTCGGACTTTCAGTACGTCGACTTTATCCGGGCGCTGAAGGACTACGATGTCAAAGGGATTGTAATCTGTGAAAGTCCGAATCTGGAGGGTGATGCTCTACTCCTGCAGAACACCTATCATCACCTGTTGGAGTCGGCCTGATGAGTTAGAAAGTCTACCGCTTAACATAAACGCAAAGATAAGGCTGAGACAAAAGTAGGGATAAAAACATATTGAATGTGGTGTGGTTTGTCGTACCTTCCACATTAGCGCTTGTTCTGCTATAATAGTTAAAGATAGAGCCTAGGGTTCACAGTTTAGAGAGGATATGATGCCGAGGTGGCGGCGAATCAGCTTGCTTTACGTGGCAATCCTGTTTGGCGGGATTGCCTTGATTGCCTTTGCCCTCCAACCATCTGGGCCACGGCCTGAAGAGATTCCCCTGAGCGAAATCATTAATGCGTCACAGGCTAACCAGATAGAGGAGCTGGTTGTTGAGGGTGAATGGCTAACGGCTACCACAAAAGATGGCCGGGAGCTAAGGAGTTACAAGGGTGAGGTCAGCATATTTGAGATTGAAGGCCTAGTCCTTGATGATGTGGAGTATGACATCAGACCTGCCGGCTTGAACTGGGGGAACATAATACTTAGCTTCTTACCCCTCCTCCTCTTGGGCGGTCTGATATTTTTCCTCTTTTTCCGTGCCCGTGGGGCCAACACCCAGGCGATGAGCTTCGGGCGGAGTCGGGCAAGACTGTTCCCGGGAGACAAACCGTCGGTGACCTTTGATGATGTCGCCGGTGTTGACGAGGCCAAGCAGGAGCTTTCGGAGGTCGTTGAGTTTCTCAAGTCTCGTGAGAAGTTCCAGGATGTCGGAGCACGTATTCCCCGGGGTATCCTGCTGGTAGGGCCGCCTGGCACGGGCAAGACGTTACTGGCCCGGGCCATTGCCGGTGAGGCCGGGGTACCTTACTTTTCTATCAGTGGCAGTGAATTTGTTGAGATGTTCGTCGGTGTTGGCGCCTCACGTGTGCGTGACCTTTTCGACCAGGCGAAGCGTAATACGCCGTGCATTATCTTCATCGATGAGATTGATGCCGTGGGGAGACACCGAGGCGCTGGTCTGGGTGGTAGCCATGATGAGAGAGAGCAGACCCTGAACCAGATTCTCACCGAGATGGACGGGTTTGATACCAACACCAACGTAATTGTGCTGGCGGCTACCAACCGGCCTGATATCCTCGACCCGGCCCTGCTGAGGCCCGGCCGTTTTGACCGTCGTGTCGTACTTGACCTGCCTGATGTCGCTGGAAGGGTAGCCATTTTGCAAGTACACTGCAAGGGCAAGCCGCTGGCCGAGGAGGTCAAACTTGATGTGCTGGCTAAGGAGACAGTCGGCTTCAGCGGCGCTGACTTGGCCAATCTGGTCAATGAGGCAGCAATACTCGCTGCCCGCCGTAACGAGAAGACCATCCATATGCCGGACTTCGAGGAGTCTATTGACCGCGTGATTGCTGGTCCGGAGAGGAAGAGCCGGCGGATAAGCGATAAGGAGAAAGAGATAACTGCTTACCATGAGGCTGGACATGCCCTGGTGGCCTGGATATTGCCGAATGCTGACCCGCCTCATAAAATCTCGATAGTGGCTCGTGGGATGGCGCTAGGTTACGCCAAGCATTTAACCGAAGACCGCTACTTGTGGACTCCATCCCAGTTTAATGATCTGATAGCTGGTTTTCTCGCCGGACATACGGCTGAGCAGCTTATCTTCAACGAAGCGAGCACCGGGGCACAGGATGACATCCGGCGAGCTACCAGTCTGGCCCGTCGGATGGTGACTGACTTCGGGATGAGTGACAAGCTGGGGCTGCGGACATTTGGTGAGCGGCAGGAGATGGTCTTTCTCGGCCGGGAAATCTCGGAGCAGAAGGACTACAGCGACAGGGTCGCCCTTGAGATTGACCGCGAGGTTGACAGGATTATCCGGAACGCCCATAAGGTGGCTACCAAAGTCCTTACGGAGAACAAGGCAAAACTGATTCACCTGGCACAGACGCTTATTGCCAAGGAGACCCTGGATGGTGAAGTATTGGAGGCGGTATTGAAGGGGCCTGTGCCACCCGAGGCAGAAGCACAGGTGCCAGTTGCCGCTACCACTCCAGTGGCTGAAGAGAAACCCAAACCTCAGAAAAAACGCCGCGTCAAAAAAGCCCCGGTAGTGGGGCCGATTCTTCCCGAGCCGTCTTCCGGTTCTGTATGATTAAACAGCGATTGCCCATCCGCTATACTGATTGTATGCCCTCTATCTCCGCCGGTTAATGATGAAATCTGCCAGCTCACGTAGTGACCGGCGGGCTTCGGTGTCAGGTAGTTGCTCCAGTCGACGACACGCGCGGTTTCGGTGAGTGGTGGCGATTTTGAAACACTCTTCAATAATTGGTGAGTTACGTACCTGCTCGATTGCCTGCAAGATATATTTTTGCCCACCCTTGGCGTGAAACAGCTGCCTTACCGGATTATCTTCACCAGGATAACGTTCGAGGAGAAGCATCGCCGGCAGGGTAAGGGTACCCTGGGACAGGTCAGAGCCCACTGGCTTGCCCATTTCCTCCTCCGTCCCGATGAAGTCCAGTATGTCATCCACAATCTGGAAAGCGATACCGAGGTTGTGCCCATATTCCCTCATTATCTCAATCCCTTCTTCAGGAGCCTCGCTGAGGATTGCCCCGGACTCCGTTGCCATGACGAAAAGGGCAGCGGTCTTGCTCGCAATCCGGTGCAGATAGTTCTTACGGGCCTGCTTTAGCTTAAAGGCACTTTGGGACTGGGCTATCTCGCCACTGGTTATAATCATCAAGGTGAGGGGAAGAAGCTTGATTACGCGTAGATTGTTTGTTCTTGCCACCAGCTCACCCGTCTGGGCAAACAGATAATCCCCGAGGAGCACGGCCTGCTCCGTACCCCACAATTTATTGACTGTCGGTCTGCCCCAGCGCACGGCGGAGTTATCGATTGTATCATCATGCATTAGGGTAGCCAGGTGCAGCAGTTCAACTGCCATCGCTATCGGCATTAGGGTATCGATATCGTAGTTGTAGGACTTTGCAGATAAGAGGGCCAGAATAGGCCGAATCCTCTTGCCACCGCCTATGAGACTATATTCTAGGAGTTCACCAAGATAGGGATTTTCGACGTGGCAGAGTGACTTTAGCTCCGCCTGTACCGCAGCCAGGTCTTCCTGTACGGGTTTGTAGATTTCGCTTAGCTCCAAGAAATACCCCCTTTGTTTACAGGCGATTAGCCAATCGTTAATATGCTGAGCCCAGCCGGCTGGTCTCTTCTTCTACGACCTTGTCGTCCAGTTTGCTAAACAATGGCTCCGGTGGTTGAAGTTTCTGCCCCGGTGGCACTGACTGTAGTTTCCAACCTTCATCTTCGATGCTGCCGTCAAAACCCAAGAATTCATGCAGCTTCTGTGAGCTGAAAGGCAGGAAAGGATACAGCATTGTCTTTAGCGCCGAAATTACCTGTATGGCTGTATACAGCGATTCAGCTGCTGTCTGTCGGTCTGCCTTGATTGCCTTCCACGGGGCTTTCTCATCTAGATATCGGTTCGCCTCGTGGGCGAGGTCCATCGCTGACCTGAGTGCTTCCTTGAAGTGGCAGCCGTAAAGCAGTTCGTCAACACGATTCAGCACCTCTGTAGCCTTGTTAATCAGGGCCTGACTTCGCTCGTCAATCTCTTCTGGTGCCGGCACGCAGCTATCGAAATTGCGGTAGGTGAAGGTGAGTACCCGGTGCACCAGATTGCCCCAGGTGGCCACCAGCTCGTCGTTGTTGCGTCTCACGAACTCCCGCCAGGAGAAATCGGTATCGGTGGTTTCCGGCATGTTAATTGAGAGTAGGTACCGCAACGGGTCGGGGTCGTACCGGGACAGGTAGTCCGGTAACCAGACTGCCCAGTTCTGGCTGGTGGAAAGTCTCCTGCCTTCTATGGTGAGGAACTCGTTGGCGGGGACGTCGTAAGGAAGGTTGAGGTCGCCATAGCCCATCAGCATTGCCGGCCAGATAATCGTGTGGAAAGCGATGTTGTCCTTACCTATGAAGTAGTAGCTCCTGGTACTGCTGTCCTGCCAGAAATCGCGCCACTTCTCCGGGTCTCCCTGCAGCTTGGCCCATTCCTTCGTAGCGGAGAGGTAGCCAATAACGGCCTCGAACCACACATAGATACGTTTCCCCTCAAAACCGTCCACCGGTACCGGTATTCCCCAGTCAATGTCGCGGGTGAAAGCCCGGTCTATCAGGCCTTCTTCCAGGAAACGCGTGGTGAAGTTGAGGACGTTCAGTCTCCAGTGTGTCTGCTGCCTAACCCAGTCCAGCAGTCTATCCCTGAAGGCGGGCAGCGTGATGAAGAACTGTTCTGAGTCCTGGTATTCGGGAGTTGTGCCACATGTCCGGCAGTGAGCATTGATGAGGTCAGGGGCGTCCAGCAGCTTGCCGCATGCTTCACACTGGTCGCCGCGGGCGTTGGGAGACGCGCAATGCGGACAGGTACCCTCAACATAGCGGTCAGGCAGGAACCGCTGGCACTTCGGGCAGTAGGCCTGGGATACGGTCTTGGTTTGCAGGTAGCCCTTCTCAAAGAGTCTCAGGAAGATGTCCTGGGCAACCTCGGTGTGGTTCTGGGTTTCGGTAGTGGTGTACAGGTCGTAGGAAATACCCAGCCTTTGCCACGAATCGAGGAATTCCTCCTGATAATAAGTCGCTATCTCCTCCGGTGTCTTGCCTTCCTGCTCCGCCTTGATGGTTACCGGTGTACCGTGTGAGTCCGAACCGGACACCATCAGCACCTCGTTTCCCTTGGTGCGATGGTAGCGGGCGAATATGTCTGGGGGCAAGTACGCCCCGGCGATCTGGCCCAGGTGCAATGAACCGTTGGCATAAGGCCAGGCCACACAAACAAGGATTCTTTCAGCCATTACTTTTTTTCGAGCAGGATGGGTCCCTACAGTCACACACTGTAGGACTCACTGGGGAAAAATGTCAGTGTCTGCTCGCCCTTCTCCTCTCTATATTCAGCGTAGCCTTTTTCCAGGCTGCAGTTAAGGCAATAGTAGCAAATCTTACCGCTTTCGCTCTCAACACAATCTTCCTCATTGATAACCAGATAGCGCTCTGAATAGGGAATAACTATCCCACACTTATCACACTGGACATTCCCCAAGGATATACAACCCTGTCGCACCGCTCGTCCTCCTTTGTAATTTCTATGTAATCTGTATCTTATTCAAACCAGCCTGAGCCAGGCCTGGTACAGTTCTTTTTTTGACAGGTGTGTTTCCCCAGCCACTTTGGCAATCGCTTCACGGGCCGGCAGACCGGAGCGGCGCATTTGCTTCAGCCACTGCTCAATCTCGTCGGTCAGTTGGGGATTTACCTTAGCCTGTTTACCCTCTATAACCAGTGTGAACTCTCCTCTCGGCTTGGTGAAATGCTCCAGTGCCTGACTGATAGAGCCCCGGAAGACCTCCTCGTGTAGCTTGGTAAGTTCGCGGCAAACTGCGAGTTTCCTGTCACCGAGGATAGCAAGCATGTCTGTCATTGAAGCGGTCAGCCGGTGGGGGGCTTCCAAGATAACCAGCGTGGACGGTTCACTGACGACTCTTTCAAGAAGACGACGGCGACCGCTTGCCCGGCTGGGCAGAAAGCCCAGGCAGGTAAATCTGTCCGTAGGCAAGCCCGAAATAGCCAGTGCTGCTGTAACCACCGACGGGCCCGGAATCGGGACCACTGAAATGCCTCGTTGAATAGCGGCTGTGACTATCTCATAACCGGGGTCTGAGATACCGGGCATGCCAGCTTCCGAGACCAGAGCGATGTCTCCCTCTTGCAGGTGCTCCAAAATACGGTTGAGTTTAGGGGTCTTGGTGTACTCGTGAAAGCTGGTCAGGGGTGTTTTGATATCGTATTTATTTATTAGACGTTTTGTTTTTCGGGTATCCTCGGCAGCAATAAGCTTCACCTCACGTAAAACGCGCAGGGCACGCAGAGAAATGTCCTCCAGATTACCAATGGGAGTCGCTACAACATAAAGGATGGGCATTATGTATTCCCTCAGCCAAGCTATTATAACCCACACCGAACGAACCAGTCCATAGTAGCAGTCGGGTGTGTCAAGATATGTGGAAATTCCTCTGGGATTTTCTTGACTGACCTGGGGGTTCTGGTATATTATTGATTAAAAGGGGTAGGAAAATGACTGCTCCCGACTTCAAGCAGCTTCGCCGTTCCTACGGCTTTGATGAAGTTGCACTGGTCCCCGGCGACGTAACGATTAATCCCGACCAAGTAAACACCGACTTCAAGATTGCCGATGTCACGTTTACAATTCCGATTCTGGCTTCTGCCATGGATGGCGTGGTCGATGTAAACATGGCTATCCTGCTTGGTAAAATGGGCGGCCTGGCAGTCCTCAACCTCGACGGCGTTCAGACCCGCTACGAGGATCCGGCAGAGGTGCTGGCGGAGATTGCTCGGGCATCGAAGGCCGAAGTAACCTCCCTGATGCAGAAGATATATTCTGCGCCAATCAAGGAAAACCTGGTTAGCGAGCGGGTGCAGGCTATCAAACAAGGGGGAGTAGTCTGTGCTGTTTCGGTTGTCCCTGCCAATACCAAGCGCTTTGCCCCGCTGGTGGCTGAGGCCGGAGGTGATATCCTCGTCGTCCAGTCTACAGTTACCACCGCTCGCCATACTTCAAAGAGTGAGCGTGGTCTCATCTTCCCTGAGCTTATTGAATCATTGCCAATCCCTGTAGTCGTCGGTAACTGTGTCAGCTACAGCGCCTGTCTCGACTTGATGAGAACGGGCGTCTCCGGAGTTCTGGTCGGTGTTGGGCCAGGGACGGCTTGCACCAGTCGTCAAGTTCTTGGGATTGGTGTTCCCCAGATAACGGCTACGCTCGACTGCGCCGCTGCCAGGGAACGGAACTTGAAAGAGACGGGTCGCTATGTACCGATAATAACCGACGGTGGATTTAATAAGGGTGGTGATATCTGTAAGGCACTAGCCGCTGGTGCCGACGCTGTCATGCTCGGTTCGGTCTTTGCCCAGGCTGAGGAAGCGCCGGGTCATGGCTATCACTGGGGAATGGCTAATCCGCATCCGGACTTGCCCCGAGGCACCCGAATTGAGGTTGGCACCACTGCCCCGCTAAAACAGTTACTATTCGGTCCGACCTCAATGACTGATGGCAGCCAGAATCTGGTCGGAGCGATTCGTACTGCGATGGGATTCTGTGGGGCGGCTACCATTCGCGAGATGCAGCAGACGGAAATGGTGATTGCTCCAGCAATTACTACAGAAGGCAAGTCCTGGCAGATGTCCCAGTCATAGCGCCGTTACGCTGGTCAGTGCTCTTTCTACACCACGAAATAAGCGCAGTAATCCCCAACAAAGGGGTCTAATCGTCTTCGTCTTCCTCTTCTTCGATTTCAGCCATCGCCTCGACATCACGCTCACTGCGAGGTAAAAGGGCATCCATCTTCTGCCGTTTGCGGGCGGCCGGTAGTTTCAGTCCATCGATGACCTGGCGTAGACGGGTGACCTCGCCAGGGGGCTGGTCAGGTCTGGTCTCAATGATCACCCCGTCAATCCCGCCCTCCCAGAGGAGTTGGAGTTCATCGGTACCTGTGCTGGGTGGAACTAAGGCCAGCACGGGTTTGGTCACCAGAGTGGCAAAGCGTTGAAAGAGCATCAGTTGGTACCAGGTGAGACGGTTGTATTCTTCTGGTTGGGGGGCAACCAGTACGGCGTCCACGGGCAGTTCATTAACTGTCCGCAACAGGCCCTCGGTGATTGATGTCTCTATCTGGATAATGATACCAGCACCGTCATTCGGGGGCACAGCCAGGGTAGTGCCGGCGGCGGGAAAAATGACAAAATCAAAACCCAGCTCTAATGCCTGTTTCAGCCCCTCTTGGGCGGCTCCCTCAAGCCAGATGCCCCAGGGGATGTCCGGCTTGGTCGGGGCTAACTTTTTCTGGGTTCTGGCACCAGACCCCAGCTTGGAGACCCGCAGCACTCCGGCATCAGCTCCAGTGGCATACTCAGCCGTAGTACCAGTGTCTTTACTCTCCACGGCAGCAACGAGCTGCATCTGGTGCTTGGGCTGGGCTACTTTTGATGTTCGGAAACCCATCGGCTGCGGGGCAGCCTGGAAAATCCGGTTCAGGTTATCGATAAACTTGCTCATGGACTCTCATCATAAGAGAGATTGTAACTGGGGGTCCCTGTTAATAGACTGGACCTGATTGAATTGTAGTCTAAACGACGGACTAATTCAAGGTGGTGACCCCATCCCCCTTTATCCCTCTTGCCGAACTGACAATCCGACCTAGTGTTATACAATTCTCAACTGAGCGGGATATACGGTGACCACTGTCTATCCTTGCTCAGTCGTCCTGTTAGATAACGATTGTTCTTGAATTGTAGAAGCGAGAGCGTACAAATTAAGCCCTCACTGAAGTAAGGATTGGCTTCTCTAGACAGATATCTCGGACGGCGACTCTATAAACCGGCGACCGGCGGTTCGAATCCCTTTACTGCCACGCGGTAACTCGTTATTTCACACGATGAATTCCGCCTATGTGACTCTTAACGCTTCACTGACGGTGAGATTGGATACCCGGTATGCAGGCAGAATAGACCCTAGAGTAGCTATGAACAGGATTAGCGGGATTATCATCGCTATCGCCAGTGGTCCCGGCATTGTACCGAATGGTGTACCCATACCATACTCTATACCGATGTAGTTCAGGGCAAGACGGGTAAATATGACTCCCAGTGGTAGACCGATTATTATAGCAATGCCAGACAACAGGATAGAACCGGAAATAACGGACATCGCAACTTGCCGTGGTGTAAACCCGAGTGTTTTCAGAATCGCAAATTCGCGATATCGTTCTCGCACAGTAAATAATAGCGTGATCAATACGCTAACTGCACCAATTACAAAGAGTGCGAGTGTCAAGGCATACAATGGTGGCCGGACATACCCGGCTGTCTTTTTGTTCGCTTCATAGTCATCTATAACAGTAATTGATAGCTGATTGTTTGCCTGGTTCAGCAACGTGATTTTTGAAGTTTCAGGGTCAGTCCCGGGTACGACTTTAACACGATAATGCGTCGGCTCCAGGTCCAGGTTAAGCTGTTGCATGAGAGTCTCGGAGCTTATTCTAGCCTGAGCTGTATCGTCGACATATATACCGACGACCTGCAGGGTCAGTTCCCCACCGTCTATCTCCATGTCACCAGATAGCTCGCCATCAAGTACGAGTGTAAAGCTGTCCCCAATGCTCAGCCCCGTTTCGTCTGCCATTTTCCTGGTAAGGATAGCCTCGCCTGGTTTATTGAACAAACGTCCCTCAGGGATGTAGGGAGCGAGATTCGCATAGCTGCTACCGGGAGCCCCAAAAAGGTATTTTTTACCAACGTGACCGGCAATCACAACGCTACCAACAAGCGCACGCCCCTCATAGTAGGATTGAATTTCCGGTTGGCTATCCAGCAGCGTTGCCACTTCGTCGGCTGTCATACTACCTTCCTCAAGATTTCGACCTACCGTAATTTCATATGGTTCACCACCAGCAAGTGTAGGATCTTCAATAATGTCGCGGAGTGTAGCCTCCATTCCCAGACCAAAAGCAGCAAGGATTACTGCTAATATCAGGGCCAGGATAGTTAGTGTGGAGCGCATGGGGCGATGGAAGGCATCCTTGAATCCGATAACCATGATAGTTGGTAGTTTAAGCAGGGTTGCCCATTTAACAGCGCGCGATGAATTTGACTGAAGTTGCGGGGAACCAGTCGTTAATGCCTGGACAATTGGAACTTTGCCACCACGCCAGGCGGGAACGAGGGCAGTTACAGCAATTATTAGTGACGTACCAAGCACAATAGCTATTATCATAAGAGGATCGAAAACCGGAGAAACAGCCATACCCAAGGGGTCTTCGGTGACACGTAAGGCCAAAGGAGCCGCTGCATATCCGATAGCTGCTCCGACAACTGCCGCTAACAAACCCAGGCTGACGTGCTCCAGGAGAATAAGCGATGTGAGTTGTCGCGGAGTAAAACCAACGGACTTCAGCAACGCAATATCCCGAAATTGTGCCAACACATTGCCAGCGACTACGTTTACAATTACGAAAGCGGCAACGCAGACAGCGAAAATACCAAAGGCACCTATGAATACATAATAGAGTCTGACAACGTCATTGACTTCATCTCTAAAGTATTTCCACGTAACAAATGTGGGTTTCTGATTATCAGGATACGTCTCCCAAGCTGCTCGAGCGAATACTCCGGCGGCCTCCTGGTCTTGTACCTGTACACCATATTGCCATCTCCACTCATCGGGATTCTCCTCTATTATCTCCAGTACAGCGGGTAGGACGTAGGCAGTTGCTTCTGATACGTATGGATACGATAGGCGGTCGGCGGCTACGGACAATCCCACAACCTCAAAGGTCTCTGATTTGTCTCCTATTAGTACCTCTAATCTGTCGCCAATCTCAATGCCCTGGTTACGTGCGAGACCATAATCGAGGACTATTTCTCTGTCTCCATCTGAACTGAGCCAGCGCCCGCTTATCATGATAGGACTACCGACATCAGGTGGTACCGATGGCATTCCAATAAACTTAAGATTAACAGCACGGTCGTCCAGAATAAGCGGGAACGATTCCGTGAGGTATGGGATTAATCCGGAAGTTGCTACTACTCCCTCCAGCTCGCTAATTTGAGCGAGGTCGGCAGGGCTTCCCTCCCCAAACGGATAAGAGAACCAGACATGAGCACCGTTACCTTCTTCAAACCTGGTTAAATATGCACTATCAACACTCACTTGAGTAGTGACAGCCACAGTCAGCACTCCCGTCGCGATCGTAACGACGATGAACACCAGCCCAGCTTGCAGAGGACGGCCGGCTGTATCAGCCCATACTTTACGAAACAAGGCCCTTAACATCACTGCACCTCCAGACTGATCAGTCTGGAAAGAACAGATTTGTGATCACCTTTTACGTCCACTCTGGTCTCGTTTGCCACGAGGCCGTCACGTATATGGATAATACGGCTGGCACAGCTTGCTACTACATGGTTATGGGTTACGATAACGATGGTCTGCCCTTCGACGTTGTATTGACTGAGAAGGGTCATAACCTCACGCGAATTTTCTGTGTCAAGATTTCCGGTTGGTTCATCAGCCAGAAGGACTTGGGGAGTATTGACGAGCGCCCGCGCTATGGCTACTCGTTGCTGTTCGCCACCGGACAGATTTGCTGGAACAGCCCTGGCTTTGTCGGCTATACCGAGCTGTTCTAACAGTTTTTCGCGACGAGCCCTAGCCTGCTTTGACGAAAAACCTGCGATAAGCGCGGGCAGTTCTACGTTATCAGCTACAGTAAGATTTCCGATCAGGTTGAATGCCTGAAAGACCACACCAATATGCCGACGGCGGACGATTGCCCGCTCAGTCTCATTCAGTATATCAATCCTCTTGTCAGCCAGATAGATTTCACCGTCTGTTGGTGTATCAAGCCCCGCTATCAGATTCAGCATTGTGGATTTCCCGCAACCACTCGGTCCCATTACTGCTACCAACTCACCCGAATCCACAGCCATGCTAATACCCCGTAGTGCGTTTACCCTCGTGCTGTTACTCTGGTACGTCTTACAGAGTTCTCTCAAAATCAACATTTCATTCATTGGACTCCTCCTTGCTTAGCACAGATTGGTTAAGTGCCGGTAGAGTCCGTGCTTTGATGGTCGGTAAACTCTTCCTCGCATTGATCCAACCATTTGAGTAGGGCCTGGATATAGAGTGACGCGGCCCCTATAAGCAACCTTGTAGTGGTATCATTGTCTTTATTAGTGGCAAGATCATTCAATTCTCTTATTGCTTTGAAGTACTCCTGGCGCTGAAGATCAATTATGATTACCGGGTCTGTTGCGCCCGCGATATACGCCAGAATCAGCTTTATGATGAATTCTTCCTTGAGTGTCGGGCTATCTGAGGTCTCTTCCAACCATTCTTCTAACTCAACTCGCCCTTTTTCGGTGAGTTCATACACACGTCTGCTGGGGGAGCCTCGTTGGGGTACTTCCTTACCCTGCACAAGGTCATCACGTTCCAGTGCTGACAACGTATTGTAGATTTGACCTACGTTAATCGGAGGCCATACAGCACCAAATCGGTTATCGAATATCTGTTTCAGTTCGTAACCGTGGGCTGGTTTCTCGGACAGCAAGGCAAGTATCGGATAGCGCATCTCAAATATCCATATAGAACATATATGCTTAGCATCTATGCATAGCATATACTAACCGGGCCTATTTGTCAAGCCCTTTTTTCTGGGGGATACTGTCGGAATTGCTAGCTGTCGCTGGCTTCGACTATCCGGAACTCATGGCCTGCAGCCGGTGCCCAAGCTGATAGAATAGTATGGTGCTGTCTATAGCGTAAATTGCCAATGCCTGAATAATAATCGCTCACCATTTTGGGGTGTCAATAGGGGTGAAACTCCTATGGAACGGGGGTTCAAGAGAGTGTCCCCCTTTAGGTGTATCTTGCCTTAACGAGAAGATAAAACTGGAGGAGCTTTATATCTCGGAGGCTGTATTTTGTTATTCAACATCATAAAAGGGGCGGTTACTGAAATTAGTGTTATAAAATGTATCTGGATTGGCCCAGGTGATTACGGCGTTCTTCATACGTCGGAAAGACGACCGCGCCTGATAAAGTTGGTAAACTCACCGTTGCGTACCAGTACCCAGAGAAAGAGGATGATGACCACACCCCCGATGATTTCCGGGACGTAAACAACCGGGTCATGCAGCAGGTTGTACCATATATTTCCTACCCAGTCGGTGAGGTCGGCTCTGGGGAATTCTAAGCCGTAGAGAGGCCAGAGCAGGGTTGGCAGCAGTTCTTGCTGCCACATTTCGTCGAGGATAAGATGAGCAAATGTCCCCATGGATAGAGCAAGTAGCCAGGTCTTACCGGTGCGGTAGCGGAGAAAAAGTCCCCCTAGCGCCATAATAATGGTAAACAGCAGGGTGTGGAAGAATATCCGTCCATTGGACAGAGTCTCCCGGAGGAAGACCTGCCCCAGTGGCTTATCAATGATATCTGGCAGGAGCGAACCGACCAGCAGCAGCCGTATATCCAATTGGTGACCGAGACGGGTAAACCACGCTGTCATCTCACTGGTGGCAGATTTCTCGGGGGAGTCATTAGGGGGTTCAATTTCGGCATAGGCATTTTCTCGTCTGGATATTGCCCCCGTAATGAGGCCATTCAGTAGTGTTACGGCGCCGAGTGTGATACCGGCGTGCCCGAGTACTAACAACCGCCCCCCTTCAGGCTATTTGCTCCTGGTATTGCTTCTTTGCCTCCTGGTACCATTGGCTGCGTTCTGCGATGATTTCCCTGATGGGGAGATGATAGGGGCACTTCTCCTCGCATTCACCGCAGTCAGTACAGGTGGCTGCCCTCTCCATTCCCTCGCTTATCCAGCCGGAGAATATCCGCTGCGGCGGCAGGCGCTTGGCGAAACTGGCACTGTTCATCACCGTTGATATCGGGATTTCCTGGGGGCAGGGCTGGCAGTAGTCGCAGCGGCGGCAGAACCTTGTACCGAGTTCTTCGCACAGCCGTTGCATCTCGGCCTCTTCTTCGGGTGTCATCTGTCCACTGCCCTGGACTATCCCGGCAATTTCTTCAATTTCCCACGTTTGTTCGATGCCCGGTATATATACGATGTCGGGGAACTGGAGGAGGTACTTGAAGGCGACGGTGGCATTATCGAGCATGCCTCCACCCATCGGCTTCATATCAATAAAACCAACGTCGTGCTCGCGGCAGAGCGGCAGTAGCTCTTCGGCAGGCTCACAGGTGATAAAGTTGAAGGGAAACATGAGTGTCTCGAACTGGTCCGTTTTAACCGCCTCCTTGGCGACGTCCATCGAATGGGAAGTAATACCGATATGCCTTATCTTTCCGGCCTTTTTGGCATCTTCGACCACGGCGCGGGGGCCTTTAGGGTCCATGACTGTTTTCAGGTGCTCAAAGGTGCTCACGCCGTGGAACTGGTAAAGGTCGATATAGTCAGTTTGCAGGTGTTCCAGGCTTAGATTGAGATGCTTTTCGATGTTCTCACGGTCCCTGGCACCAGACTTGGTGGCAATGATAAACTCCTGGCGTTTTCCTGCAATAGCCTTGCCAATACGCTCTTCACTGGTGGTGTAAGCATTGGCTGTATCGAGGAAGGTGATACCGAGTTCAACACATTTCCGGACAACAGTGATGGCGTCTTCTTCGGAGAGCCGTTGAATCGGGATGCCCCCGAAGCCTAGCCTCGTTACCATTAAATCTGTCTTGCCCAACCTGATTTTCTCCACGCTTTAACCTCCGTTTTACACTGCTTAATGTGAATTCTCTCTGCGACCATGATAGCACAGCGCCTGTTGGTGATACCAGTTAGCCTGGGAATAATGCCCCTGACTTAGGTACTGTACCCACTCCGAGCTAACCTTTTAGTGACTCATGCGTTATAGCTATTACAACCGCGGTTCAAAAAAAGAACCATCAAGGAAAGAAGGAGGAATATTCAAATGAAAAAGAAATGGTTCGGAATGGTATCGGTGCTGATGGTGCTGGCAGTGCTTTTCACAGGACTACCCGCCATGGCCCAGGCAGATACCGATGACGAAACAGGGGCAAGACCTTTATGTCCTACCCTGGGTATCAGAGCTCCAAGGTTAGCTATGGTCGGCCAGGAAGTGACCATCACTGTCTACGAGCAGGACAGCGGTACGCCGGTGGAAGGTGCTTTCGTGTTTGCCCTTTCGCGGGACAATGCCGAGATTTTCAAGGCAGAGGTAGCCGCGCTCAGGGAAGACAGTACTATTGCCGATGCTGATAAGGACTACAGGTCCCTGGCAGATGTTTACGGTGAGTTTATCGACATCACAGATGAAGATGGCGAGGTGCGACATACCTTTGATGAGGCCGGTTGGTATCTACTTGTGACCGTTAAGGGGGGTTACTATCCCGGCGGATTCGCACCCATTGCCATAAGACCGGCAGTCAAGGCCCTTGGTATCAGGGCCCCGCAAACTGCTCCGGTTGGTGAAGAGGTAACAATCACTGTCTTCGACCGGGTTACTCAGGAACCGGTGGAGGGTGCTCTGGTTTTTGCGCTTTCACCGGGTGCTGCGGAGGCGCTGAAGGAAGAGATAGCTTTGTATAGAGGAGATGAGACCGTTGCCGCAACCGAGATAGACTACGAGTCTCTGGTGCGCATGTACGGTGAGCTCCTTGACATCACAGACGAAGATGGCGAAGTGCGGCACACTTTTGACAGGGCAGGTCGGTACCTGCTGGTAGCTGTCAAACCGCACTACCTGCCGGGGTTTGCTCAAATTACTATTAAACCAATGGTTAAAGCCCTTGGTATCAGGGCCCCGCGTACGGCTCCGGTCGGTGAGGAAGTGACCATCACTGTTTTCGAGCGCGGCACCGGTGAGCCGGTGGAGGGGGCTTTTGTCTTTGCCCTGTCACGGGACAATGCCGAAGCTCTCAAAGCAGAGATAGCCACACTCAGAGAGCACAGCGCTACGGACGCCGCTGATATAGACTATAAGGCTCTAGCGGACATTTATGGTGAGTTTATCGACATCACGGACGAAAATGGCGAGGTGCACCATGCCTTTGACGAGGCAGGCTGGTACCTGCTACTGGCTGTCAAGCTAGACTACTTACCGGCGTTCCGGCCGATTCACATCGGGACTGTCCCTACAGCTCTGGTTATCAGGGCACCCAGGACAGCTCCGGTTGGTGAAGTAGTAACAATCGGTGTCTTTGACCGGAATACTGGTGGGCCTGTGGAAGGTGCCGGGGTCTGGGCGCTGTCTCGGGATAATGCTCTGGCACTGAATGAAGAGATGTCCTCACTCAGGGAGGAAGCCGTGAGTGCTGCTGATACTGACTATGAGGCACTGGTACATATTTACGGTGAGTTTATCGACTGGACGGACGAGAATGGTGAAGTACGGCATGCCTTTGATGAGGCGGGCTGGTATCTGCTGGTGGCTGTCAAGCCGGGCTGCTACCCCGGTTTTGCTCCCATCCGCGTCGGTGAGTTCGCTAAAGCTCTGGGCATCAGAGCTCCGCGAATGGACCCGGTTGGTCAGGAAGTAACCATCGGTGTCTTCGAGCGAAGGACCCAGAGTCCGGTAGAAGGAGCTGGTGTTTGGGCAGTATCAAGGGATAATATTGGCGTCCTGAAGCAGGAAATAGCCCAGCTCAGAGAGAAAGCCGGGACTGCTACCAACGATGTGGACTTCGAGCCTCTGGTGAGCCTGGTCGGTGAGTTTATCGACTGGACGGACGAGAATGGTGAGGTGCGGCATACCTTTGAAGAGCCGGGACTCTATTTACTCGTGGCTGTGAAGGGGGGCTACTACCCTGGATTCGCTCCGATTCAGATACGGTCACTCAGTGTGGATGCGAGCGGGAATGTCCTGCAGGCCAATGGTCTCAAGCAAGTCCAGGCATTGCAGGTAAACGGTCTCAGACCGGTTCAGGAAGAGCAGGCCAATGGCCCCAAGCTGGTCCAAGCGCAGCAGGCTGATGTATCAGCGTCTCCGAAAGTGTTCCGTTGGACAAACACAACCAGGAATCAGGTACAGTTAAACAGTCAGACGGAGATTGCTGAGGCTGATTAAAGTGTGAGGCGGGACTGTTACTCCCCCCTCTATGACAAGTGGGAGTCCCTCTGAAAAAGAGGGACTCCCTTATTTATTGGGTAACCAGGCAGGTGACTTTCTTGTCAATGATAAGAGGGGGGCTATGCTCTCACCACTGCCGAAGGAGTCTCCTGGAAGGGATGGATTCGTGTCATTAGAGAGAAAAGATAGGGATAATTCGACTGCAGGTGCTCGGCGTAATCCACCCACTCGACGATGAGGAGGCTGAAAAGACGTTCGATGTCAATGGCGATATGACCTATGTCGGATTCCGGTAGGTCATCGAGCGAGGCGCGGGCTTCGAGCTCTTCAGTAAGGTGGAAGGTCGCCCATAGCAGGTCGGTGAAACGTTCGTGTTCCAGTATGTTGGGATTTTCCAGTAAGGTGAGCAGGAACTGTCGCTTCCCCACGAGTGTTGCTCTTAGTCTTTCCAGGTCGAGCTCCTGGCAGTCGGGTTCGTAGTGGAGATTTCTGGCGAAGTTTACCGCCTTCTTAAAGTTGGTGCGGGTCCAGTCAGGCCTAATATTTAAATTCTGGCTGATTTCCTTGTTCATCTGCATGCAGTGAAGTAAATTGCGGAGAAGCTGGTCACCTATCTCGCTGAAGAAGGCACCGACAACCATGTTCAGCTTTTCTCTGATGGTCATTTTCTCACGGCGGGTAAGGATACGCTCGATTACTATTACCACGAGGAATACTTCCAGTGGCAGAAAGGCAAAGTCGCCAATCATGTAAATGAAGATGTGGTGCACGTCTTCAAATATGAGGTAGTGAATAAGATAGCTTAGTGCGGAGACTGCCGCGAATAGACAGGCTAACAGGATGTATGTCTGGATACGCCGCATTATTCACCTCCGTTTCGAATATAACTTACTGTTGAGTAGTGTTGGCTAGTAATAAAACTGTATACCTCTACCCTGGACAGGTATTGGGTAAGGCCAAATCAGTTCTACCGGAGAGACCGGTGTTATTGCTCCTGCTGGTGTAGTCTTTCTGGCACAGTTAAGTTAGCTTCGCGATGATAGAATATCAGTCACCGTGTATGGAACCTGGGGCACGTACCATCAGAACGGGCACTGGGGCGTGGCGGAGTAGCCGGTCGGCGATGCTACCCAGGAACAAACGGCTGACACCGGAGCGTCCGTGGGTGGCGATAATAACAAGGTCAACCTCGTTCTTGGTGATATAATCGCATAACTCGTCGAGGACATTGCCGAAAAGAACGCTGGTTTCTACCAGGACGCCTTTATCTCTGAGTAGCTGTGCCTTCTCCTCGAGGTAGGCGGTAGCCACCTCAACGCTGTCTGCTTCCAGGTGTTGTCGTTCCTCGGGGCTAATACTGGTCTCGGTACCGCCGTACATGTGTAAAGGCGGGACAACCCGTACCAGGGTTATCATGGAGACGCTACAGCCGGTGGCAATCGATTCAACATGTGGTAATACACACTCCGCCAACTCCGAACCGTCGAGCGGAACCATAATGTGCTGATACATCTGTTTTACCTTTCTATGGCAAGGGATGTCTTTCTCTGGTTACTTTTATCTTAACATATCGGGTCATGTCTTGATAGTTTTACCTGCTCCCCTATATACTGGATTTCGTGAATGAGACAGTGAAGAAGAACTGGCAGAATCTGCGGCGCGATGAGGTGCTGAAAACGCTCGATTCGCGGCCCTCGGGCTTGAGTGGCGCCGAGGCCAGTGCGCGGCTACACCAGTATGGACCCAATCAGCTTGCGGGCAGGAAGAAGATAACGCCAGCGGTGGTCTTTCTCCGACAGTTCCTCAGCCCGCTTATCTATGTCCTGTTAGCGGCCACGGTGATTTCCTTTGCCATGGATCACTTTATTGACGCTATCGTGATACTGGTGGTATTGCTCCTGAATGCTGTCATTGGTTTCATACAGGAGACGCGGGCGGAGAAGGCTATGGAGGCCCTTATCCAGATGGCAGCGCCTCGGGCGAATGTCCAACGTGATGGTAAGGTAGAGGTGCTGCCGGCGAGACAGATTGTTCCCGGCGATATCCTGCTACTGGAGACGGGTGAAAAAATACCGGCGGACGCACGGCTGATAGAGGTTTCCAACCTCAAGGTCAACGAGTCAACCCTTACCGGCGAATCAATGCCGGTGGAGAAGTCGACCGAGCCCCTCGGTGAGAATGTTCCGGTCGCTGAGAGGAAGAACCTGGTCTACATGGGAACTATTGTCACTTACGGTCGTGCCCGTGCCGTAGTAGTCAGTACCGGTATGTCCACCGAGATAGGCCTGATTGCCAGCGCTATCCAGGAAGCAAAGCCAGAAAAGACACCCCTTCAGAAGGGCATCGGCAAGCTAAGTCAGTATCTGGTGGTACTCTTTCTCGGTGTCTGTGGACTCCTTGTCGCAGTTGGTCTGTTGAAGGGTCTGGAGTGGCTGGAGGTGTTCCTCCTGGCGGTTGCCGCCGCCGTCTCAGCAATACCGGAGGGGCTACCAGCGGTAGTCACTATTGTCCTGGCGATAGGTATGCGGGTAATGGCGAGGCGTAATGCCGTTATACGAAAACTGGTGGCGGTTGAGACACTCGGTTCCGCCACTGTTATCTGCTCGGACAAGACGGGCACATTAACGATGAATGAAATGACGGTCAATCGGGTTTATACCGACGGACAGTGGGTTGAGGTGAGTAGCGAGGGCTACCAGCCTCAGGGGGAGTTCCGCCGGGATGGACAGGTGCTTGACCCAAAGGACGAGGTGGCCCTTGGGTTGCTGCTACGGATAGGGGTGTTGTGCAACGATGCCCTGCTGGTTGAGGAGGGGGACGAAAACTATAAAATTTTTGGGGATCCTACCGAAGGTGCGTTGGTGGTGGCTGCTGCCAAGGCCGGATTGGATAAAGAGAGGTTGGAGAAGAGCTTTCCTCGCCTGGATGAGATCCCGTTCCAGAGTGAAAAGCAATATATGGCCACGATGCACCCGCGCGATGGGGGTAGGGTGGTCTATTTGAAGGGGGCTGTTGAGAAACTCCTCCCTCTGAGCAGCCATTTCCTCACTAAGGATGGCCCAATGCCACTGGCGGAGGGTGATATCCAGGCTATTATGGGTGCCAACGAAGCAATGGCACGTGAGGCCATGAGAGTGATGGCCACTGCCTATGCTGACCTTCCCGAGAGCGTGGATGACCTCAGGGACGAACATATCAGGGGCAATCTGGTATTCGTCGGCCTGTTGGGGATGTCCGACCCACCCCGGGAAGAGGCTAAAGAGGCGGTGCAGTTGTGTCGGCAGGCAGGCATCAGGGTGGTGATGATAACGGGCGACAACCAGGTTACCGCAGAATCTGTGGCGAGGCAGCTGGAATTGCCACCAGGGGAAGTTGTTAGAGGGGTCGAGTTGCAGGAAATGAGCGATGAGGAGCTCTCCAAGCGGGTTGAAGATATCTCTGTCTTTGCCCGGATAGAGCCTCTGCACAAGCTGAGGATAGTCAATGCCCTCAAGGAAAAGGGGCACATTGTTGCCATGACAGGTGATGGTGTCAATGATGCCCCGGCCCTGAAGACCGCTGATATCGGCGTGGCTATGGGCATCACCGGCACCGACGTTGCCAAGGAAGCCAGCGATATGGTGCTGGCTGACGACAATTTTGCCTCGGTGGTGGCGGCGGTAGAAGAGGGTCGGGCAATATATAATCGACTGCGCAATGTGCTTTTCTTTTTTCTCGGTACCAACCTCGGTGAACTGCTGGCTTTGATCCTCAGCGTGTTGTTCGTCGGTCAGGCGCCATTGCTGGCAGTACAGATACTCTGGGTCAATCTGGTGACTGACACGGCCGGAGGTATCCCTCTGGGATTCGAACCGAAATCCAATGATGAACTGAAACAACAACCACGGCATCCAAAGGTGGGCCTTGTCTATCCTGGAGTACTTCTCCGGGTCGGTTATCTGACAGTTCTCATGGGTGTCGGTACCTATGTGATTTTCAACTGGGCACAGGCCAGAACGACCTTGGAGGAGGCACGTACCATTGCCTTTTGTACCATGGTAATCTTCCAGTGGTTCCAGGCATTTAATGCCCGTTCTGACGAGACTACCATCTTCCGACTGGGCTTTTTGGGTAACCGCTGGTTGGTTGTATCTATAGCGATAGCCGCTGTCCTGCAGGTGGCCGTCGTCTATGTACCTTTCCTGCAGACAGCCTTCAGGACAGTACCTCTGGGCGTTGACATGTGGGGGATAGCCTTCCTCGCCGGTGGTGGCCTGTTTATTATTGAGGAGACTCGTAAGGCGTTATTCCCCCGGCTTTTCAGTCTGGGGAAGTGGCAACCATTATCGAAAAGGACTGGCCACAGCTAAAGTCTGGGTAGGAGTGTCGGACTAGGCAGGGTATACTCTATCCAGTGTCTCTTTAAGGCGGGGTACGGTGGTAAGTTTGTCGATATCCTTCGGAGCAATCCACCTGGTCTCTGTATGCTCCCAGTCCGTTTGGATTTTACCCCGGTCTTTGATGCGGAAAAGATAGGGGTGCACCACCCACCTGACACCGAGCTCGTTGTCTTCTATGGGTAGAGGTTCACCCTTCTTGAGCAGTTCAAGGTCCATCGGCTGCAGACTGGTCTCCTCTCTTATCTCCGTCAGGACTTGTTCATCGGGAGTGGTGTCTACGTAGCCGCTGACTCCCGCCCACCTTCCCTGGTAACTGCCGACCTGCTGACTGCGTCGTAGCAGCAGAATTTCCCCGCCCGATTCAATGAAGCAGGTGACGACGTGCTTCTCAGATAAGTTGCTAGTCATCTTTTTCGCTTTGGCTCTCGGCTACCTCATCTGCCTCTGCCGCAGCGACCATGATTGCCGGCCCGACCTGTGCCATTGCCGGTAGTGCCCTACGGACCTCGGCGAGCAACTTATAGAAGCCACGCCTGGTATCCAGGAGCGTTAGTTCTCTGCCTGGATACTTGATATCTTCTGGCATCATGTGTGGGTAGTACCAGTGCGGGACCGGTGATGGTCTGCTCATCGTGGTGTGGGTTCGCACCAGTTTCTTGCCGAGACCGAAGCGGACAGCGTATGGCAGGTCCCTGTCTAGATGCTCTGTTCCTCTGGTAAGGATTAGCTCCTCGTTGGCAGTGAGCCATAGGTAGTATCGGTACGCCTGCCACAGTGTCGCCACAAGGGCACCTTCTTCGGTTCTTTTTACCCGGGCCGGTACCATGTTCAGGTGCCATGATGCTACGCCGAAGACCAACGTAACCCCGCCGACAAGTAGGGCTCCTCCGCCAGCCTGGAAAACAACGGATAGACCGAGGATAACAATGCCAATAATGGAGCACAAGAGACCAATCCTGCCAAGGTGGCTGGCGCCCCGGCCTGTGGTCCGAATGGTCTCTCTGTCAATTTTCCGTAATAGACCGAGGCGGATGCCATCGAGATCCAGTGCCTCTTGAGTCCGCTCGGCTGTCTTACGCCAAGCTTGCCTGTTCTCAGATAGATAGAGACGTGGCCCACCGTGGAAGAGCAGGTCCATGAGGTGCGCTTGATAGCGATAGGGAGGGGTCTTCTCACGTCGCTCCAGTAGGAAGTCCCTTTTCTGACCATACCAGCGCTTCTCGACCCGCTCGGTGATTGTTATGAAACCCTGTTGGGCAAGATAGAAGATGTCACCCAGGAAACCGTAGGCGCCATTTATCAGTCTTCCCACCAGTGCTGGAGGCAGGTCGTCGGGTGGGGTGGTAAGATACGAGGAGGGAGGGTAGATTTTTGGTTTGGCAGTACGCTTGCGCTGAATTGTCAGGAGCCAAGAGATGCCGCCAAGTATAAGAGCAACGCCCACGCCAATCAGGTACCAGTTGATGATGCGCATGGCAAGCGGGTTGTCTTCTATCCATTGTCTGGTCGTCTCGACGGCATGGGTTATCCACTCACCCACTCCCTCCGGTTTCCGCAGAGCAAAGGGGGTGGTATCCACAATACCTTGAGGAAGGATTACCCTGATGCTGAGATCCCCATTGTTAGGTACTGGGCCTGTGGTGAATTCTATTGTCTTATCGTCTATTACCCTGCTTTGTGCTGCCACCCCATAGCTGTCAACAAAGAGTTGGGTGGAAGATACCGGCTCTGGTAGATGGACGGTCACTGTTGCCTTACCGATGGTCGTGTCCCGGTCGCCGAAGATAGCCTTCCAGTAGAGCTGGTCTCCATCATCGAGGAACCGCAACCCGCCATGGACAACATATTTAATCTCAAAGACGCGGCTTCCTCCTTGCGTCTCGGGGTATCACCATCCTATCCAGAGCTTGTTATCTTCAATCCAGCTGTAGTAGGCGTAGTAGTTTCCAGCGGGGGATTCGCCGGTATTCTTATAATTATCTATCCATCGCCTGACTGCGGAGTCTCGTACATAGGGGCTGCCGTCTTCATAGACCTGTATCCCGTCTATTGAATCAATTCCGTCGAGAGGAAGCCAGCGGTAGCCGTAGTGGAAAGTGCCTGACAGGAAGGAGTACTTCTGCGTCTCGGTGATTTCCATGTCGGAGTTGGCGAGGATGTTGATGTCGACCTGGAGGGAGTCAAAGGACGTTACTTGCTCTTCAGCGGCTTGGGCTTGTAGACATAATGACAGTGTAGGAACTGCAGTTAGGAGGAGAAAAAGCGCAACCAGCCACGAGCTTTTGTGAAGCATAGTTACCCACCCCGTTAACCGCCACCGCGGCATCTTTTCTATGACGCAAGGAAAATGTTACTACTGTGGTGAGGTATTGTCAAGAAAAGTGGTGTGTGGATAGTGCTTGATTTTGAAGCTAAAAATTGGGTATCGGTAATAATAAATAGATTTATGTATTTGAAAAATCAACTAACCTTCACTGTGGATTCAATACTTAGGCATTGTACCAAGCTGCTGAATAAGGCCCACATCAGTGACATTCCAGAATTCCACCCACTTACCATCTGCGATTCGGGTTAGAAAAGCGACGTTGACATCAATCTTTTTCCCGGTCGGAGGGATACCCATATATTCACCCCTGTGAGTCGCTCTCCAGTTCACCAGTACAGCCACTTTGTCCCCCTCGGCAGCCATGTCCTTTATAGTGATATGAATGTCAGGGAAGGCAGTGAAAAACGTGTGGGCGTAATTCTTTAGCTGCTCTAGGGATACATCACCGGTGGGTAGGTGCTCAACGTATTCGGGAGCTAGAATCTTGAAAAATTCTTCTAGCTCTCTCTGATTCCATAAGTCAACGACACGGCGTACGAGTTTTTTATTCTCTTCTATAGACATGGTAGTTCTTCTTATTGTTTGGTTCCATATAAGAAGAGTATTATCGCAGACTCTCCAGGTATTCCTTCACCCAGGAAAGGGCAGCCTCGACGGCGTGGCGTTTATTTTCCTCACGGCTTCCCGTGAAGATATGCTTGCGACTGAAGATCCCGTCTTTGTGTGATAGTCCGATGTAGAAAAGCCCCACCGGCTTCTCCGAGGTAGCCCCACCCGGTCCGGCAATGCCGCTGTCGGCGATGCAGATATCAGCACCAAGCACCCGGCGACCCCCCTGTGCCATTTCCTCAGCCACCTGTGGACTGACAGCACCTTGCTGGTTGATGCTTTCTTTGCTGACACCCACTATGCTAATTTTGGCCTGGTTGCTGTATGAAGTAATCGAACCCAGGTAGCAATCTGAGCTACCAGGGACATTGGTGATGAGGTGGGAGAGCAGACCACCGGTGGCGGATTCGACCACTCCCAGGGTCAGCCCTTTCTGGCAAAGCAGAGTGACGACATCCTGCTCAAGTCCAGTCATAGCGTATCGAAATTGACTCCCAACAGTCTGCCCAGTGCCTCACGCTCGTTCTCATGGTCACCCTGGTTGAGTTCGTAGACTATCTGCTCAACCACCTGGTGCTTGCGTACGTCATTGAGTTCATCGAGGCTGGTGTATATACGTGCCCGCCGGCCAATCCTGAAATTGGTACGTTCTTCGGGAGGTAATGCTTGGAAGTGGTTGATAACGGCTAGCATCCTGTTCTTATCATCGGGCAGCTTGCCTTCTACCTCTTGCAGCAGGTTGTTGATATGGTCGCTGACAAAGTTGGAATTGCAATCCAGGTGCTCTATTAGCAGTCGCAGTTCGGCGACCATTTCTTCATCGGTTGTCTGTACCCAGCTGCCTTCAGCGACATCGGCGTACATCGGCAGCATTGGGCTGACACTGAGCGTCCGGATTCGGATGAAATCGGCGTCTATCGCACTGAGCACCCGGGCGGTCTCAATAGCGTGCTCTTGCCACAGTCCCCGGCCACCCAGCCCCAGGAGAACATACTCGGAAAGCGATATACCGGACTCGACCACTTTACGACCACCTGTAATTTGCTCGGCGGCGGTTACCCCTTTATCCATCAGCTTGAGTACGGTGTCACTGCCTGATTCCAGCCCGACATGTAATCTTGTGAGTCCGGCTTCGTGTATTTCTATCAGTTCCTCGAGCGTCTTCTTGGCGGCTGTCTTGGAGCGACCATAGCTGGTGATACGGTTAACGTCGGGGAAGGTCTCCTTGATAAATCTCAGCACCTCGGCCAGTTCATGAGTCCGCATTATCAGGCTGTTGGCGTCCTGAAGAAATACGTTTTGTCCGCCACCATATAGCCAGAGGGCAACATTGTACGTGGCCTGGTCTGGCTGTCGGGAGAGGATCATTCGTGCTGTCTCGCGCAACCGGCCGGGCATGGCCCACTTCCAGGAGAGCGCTACGATTCGGTCATAGATACGCTTGACCGCCTCGATGTCCTTTTTTATCTCCTCTACGGGCCGTAGCTCGAATCTCTGGCTCTTGTACATCCCGCAGAAACGGCACCGGTTCCATGGACAATTCCGGGTTAGCCTGAGGAGTAGTGAGAAGGCCTCACTCGGCGGCCGGAATGGTCCCACCTCAAAGGAGTCTGTTATTATCGGCTGTTGCTCCATCAAACGATGCCTCTGGATTGATTATATCGTAACTATAGCTTAAAATACAGCGAAGTAAGGCTAGGATTCTGTATTACGGGAGAGTCTTTATGGCAACATTATCAATGATTCTCGGGCTTGCAGGTGGGCTATGCGGAATACTCGGTATGCTCACATTTTTAGGAGTACTTCCTACCTTCATTCCGCTGGAGGAGGCTATCGGGCCTTACTTGGCGACCACTATCTTCTGGTGGGGTCTGGCTGGCCTTCTGCTCCTCGGCAGTATTGCTGTCAGCGTCACTCAGCGACGCAGCCCGTATGATTAGTAGCTAATTAAAGCTAGCCGCCACCGGTACCACCACCAACAACGATGGTCTCGCCATTCACGATTCGTGAGGCATCCGATGCCAGGTAGAGTGCTGCCCCGGCGATATCTTCGGGAGCAGCCGCTCTGTCCTCGGCGGGTGTCCCTTTCCACAGGGCCTCGCTGAAGCGTGTCTTTATCAGTCCGGGGGCGATAGCGTTTACTCTTATGTTGTCCTTACCCCACTCCATGGCCATGACCCTTGTCATCATTATCAAGGCGGCCTTACTGATGCTGTACATATGAAGCCCGCTGGGATTGATACCGGCCGTGGAGGCGATATTGATGATGTTCCCGCCACCCTGTTCCAGCATCACTCTGGCAGCCAGCTGGCTGAGCAGGAATGGTCCCTTGAGATTAACATTCATTACCACATCCCAGGCCCACTCTTCAGCATCAATCAACGGGCCCATGTAGGGGTTGGTACCAGCATTATTGACCAGGATATCGAGATGGCCAAACTCCCCCTTCACCTTCTCAATCAGGTTCTTGGATTCTTCCACTTTAGCAACGTG
>SMTZ1_10000553_pt1 | contig 35380 bp, 40 predicted proteins | sample DeeMarSWOR136_30_FD_25667 | JGI IMG/M metagenome (IMG submission 25667)
ATAGCGGGGGCAGGATTCGAACCTGCGACCTCCGGGTTATGGGCCCGACGAGCTACCAGACTGCTCTACCCCGCGGTCATTCTTAGTATTTAATGTCGTCATGCAGCTTATATCGTAGTAAAATTAAGATAACATGAAATTTGTTTCTTATCAAGAGGCAAATTTAAAGATTTTCACAAATTCTGTCTGCGATTGCCTCAATCTTTCCCTCCTGGTATTTATAAGAAGGCCAACGGTCAAAAACACCGTCGCCGGTATTGCGAGGGATTATATGAAAATGCAGATGTTCAACGAATTGGCCCGCCGCCCTGCCATTATTGCACAACACATTATAGCCCTCAGAATTCATCGCGGTTGACACAGCTTTGGCAATTTTGCCAAGACAAGAACCAATCTGACCTAAAAGTTCACCCGGGCAATCGTGCAACCTTTCAAAGTGCTGTTTGGGAATCACCAAAGTGTGGCCATCGCTTAGAGGGCCAATATCCAAAAAGGAAAGAACAGCTTCGTCTTCATAAATTTTTGTAACCGGAATTTGACCGGCTACCATCTTACAAAAGACACAATCACTGACACTCATTTTAGGATTATCCTACAAAAGACAGGTTACTGACCAGGCTCATCTTGCGATCTATTGCTTTTGGTAGTCTCTTCAACCTCATCAACCTCTTCAGCTACGGAAGTTTTTTCAACTTCAGCGGTTTCCTGGCTCTGAGCCTCCGCTTCAACTTCGACAGTCTTCTTCGCTTTTTTACGAGTACGTTTTCTGGAAGCGGTTTTAGTTTCTTTTCCCGAACTTTCCTCCGGGCCGACGAGCTGCAGCAAGACAACCTGGCCATTATCGCCCAACCTTCTCAAGGCCAAACGAATAATTCTCGTATAACCGCCCGGCCTATCAAGGTATCGAGGGCCAATTTCACTAAATAGCTTTCCAATCAACGTACCTTTCTTAACAACCTTGCCATCCTCATGAACTATGATGTCACGGTCGCCAAGTAAGGTTATGGCCCTGCGTCTGGCCGATAATGTGCCTTTCTTGGCCAGTGTAATCAACTTTTCAGCAAAAGCTTGTACCTCTTTGGCCTTTTCGATTGTCGTCGAAACCGTTTCGTGCTGGATGAGCGAAGCAACCAAATTCCGTCGCATAGCCAGACGGTGCTGACTTGTTCGAGATAACCTTCGCCCTGCTACTCTATGCCTCATATAATTAAGTTCCTCTTATAAGAGTTTATTGCACAGTGGATAAATCCGAATAACGAATTACGAAATTCGAAATACATTCAAATGATAATAATTCAAAAATCAAACATGTTACTCATCCGGACATTCAAATATTTATACGTCCGCCATGCCCAAAGACAAACCTATATCGGCAAGCTTCCTCTTGATTTCCCGTAGAGAAGTTTTGCCAAAGCTGCGAATTTTCAGTAAATCAGCATCCGTCATTTTCACCAACTGGCCAACCGTCTCTACTTTTTCTGATTCAAGACAGTTACTTGCTCTCACTGACAATTCCAACTCCTGAATGGGGATTTTTAGCTTTTCGGCCAACTCCTCATCAATTGCTTCTTCTTCCAGCACTTGTTCTGTAATCTCTGCGGCAACGGTTTCTTCTCCAACTTCGAAATACTGTACGAATGGATTGATGTGCTTGCGCAATATTTTTGAGGCCTCTACCAAGGCCATTTCAGGCGTGGTTGTCCCGTTTGTCCAAATCTCAATAATAAGCTTGTCATAATTTGTACGCTGTCCTACACGTGTGTCCTCGGTTATATATCGAACTCTTGTGACAGGGGAATATACGGCATCAAGTAATATTCTCCCTACCTCCTGTTCGAATCTATCAGCTGTTGCAATCCGTTCTGAAGCCGGCACATAACCACGGCCCTTTTCAACCACCATTTCCATTTCAAAATTCACATCTTCGGTCAAGGTCGCTAATACAGTATCTTTGCTTATTACTTCTATGGCCGGGTCAGCAACTATATCAGCAGCGGTTATAACTCCGGCCTTATTTGCAGAGACGGTCATTATCTTCGGACCCTCGCTATGGAGTCGAACGACAAGGCTCTTGACATTTAAAATTATATCGGTGGTATCCTCCATTACACCGCTTATCGACGTAAATTCGTGATCAACATTTGCAATTTTGATGGACGTTACGGCACTACCTTCCAAAGAAGACAGCAACACACGTCTCAGGCTGTTACCAATCGTAGTGCCGAAACCACGCTCGAAGGGCTCGATAAAAAAACGGCTGTATCTATCGTTCGATACCGTCGTGTCTCGCTCAACACGAGTCGGCAACTCCAAACCACGCCATGTAACTCGCATATAAAACTCCTATATAAATTGTAAGTTTTGAATTTTCAGCTTTGAGCCAATAAAACTCAACTCTAAAAACCTAAAACTATCCTGTAGCTATCTCGAACAGAACTCTACAACCAGCTGCTCTTCTACAGGAATCTGAACATCGTCTCTGCTGGGGAACGCAACAATCGTAGCTTCCGGTTTTTCACGATCCAACTGAAGCCAGCTTTGTGTGGCAAAACTTGGATTACTTTCAAGCTGCTGCCTGACTTTTTTTATACTTTTTTCGGAACCTTTGATTGTCACCTTGTCCCCGATTTTCGTAATGTAATCACTAATATTAACTTTGCGTCCATTCAAACAAATATGGCCATGAGCAATCAGTTGTCTTGCGGCCTTGCGCGAGGGCACAAAATTCAACTTATATACCACATTGTCCAGACGCCTTTCCAATAATTGCAGCAAGGTCTCCCCCGTATTTCCTTTCATCCGCTCGGCTTTGTGGAAATACTTCATAAACTGCCGATCAAGAATTCCATAGTATCTCTTGACCTTTTGCTTTTCACGAAGGCGAACGGCGTATTCGCTTGCCCTGCCTCTGCGCCAACCATGCATACCCGGCGCCAAATTACGCTGTTTTTTCTCGACCGGACACTTAGCAGTCTCGCACCTGATGCCCTTGAGCATCAGCTTCATCCCTTCACGACGACAATGTTTACAAGATGAACCAAGATAACGTCCCATCTTCTTTATTTATCTCCAAAAAAGTTGTGGCAACATCCTAACGACATTTTTTGTATCTCCTCGTTTTAAACTCGCCTGCGCTTTGGTGGTCTACAGCCATTATGCGGCAGCGGTGTAACGTCTTCTATCGAGGCGATGCGCAATCCCGCCTGTTGAAGGGCGGAGATGGCCGATTCACGCCCTGAGCCGGGCCCTTTAACCCTAATTTCGACCTCACGCACGCCGTTACGCATAGCGTTATTGGCACAACGCTGAGCGGCTTGTTGAGCTGCAAAAGGCGTACTTTTACGAGAGCCTTTGAAGCCGACACACCCCGCCGAACCCGAGCATATTGTGTTACCATCCAAATCTGTGATTGTGATCAAAGTGTTGTTAAAAGTCGCTTTTATATGCGCAACCGCCTTGACGACATTTCTTCTAATTTTTCGCTTTGTGCCTCTTGCCATTTTCTCTCACACTGAATATTGTTGAACTTTAATAATCAAATGTCTCTTTGAATATACAATAATTTATTTTAACAAAATCAATTAAACTTTTAGCGTTTTTCCTTTACGCCTTTCTTGCCTGCAACCGTCTTTCTCGGCCCTTTGCGAGTCCGTGCGTTGCTTTGGGTACACTGGCCCCGAACAGGCAAACCCCTTCTGTGGCGAATGCCCCTGTAACAACCTATATCACGTAATCGAGCGATATTTTGAGCAACCTGTCTTCGAAGCTGCCCTCCCACAATGTAATTGCGGTCGATAATCTGTGTTATCCGGCTAAGTTCGTCCTCGCTGAGCTTGCCCGCCTTCGTGCTTTTGTCGATTCCGGCTTCTTTTAAAATCAGCTCCGACGTATATCTACCTACGCCATTGATAGAAGTCAATGAAATCCATATAGATTTCTCATTGGGTATATCAACACCAACTATACGGGGCATATAAGCTCCTTTTCAAATTGATTTCTGAGTCATAAACCACGCCTGATTGACTCTCATTTACCAATCATCCCTGTCGCTGTTTGTGTCGCGGATTTGTACAAATCACGCGCACAACGCCTTTGCGACGAACAATTTTGCAATTCTCACATATACGTTTTACTGAACTTCTAACTTTCATTTGTACAACCTGCTAACACAACTTCGCTTCTCGGCCAATGACCGGTCTTAATTCGCGGCGCAAAAGCCGGTACTAATTCCGGAGAACTATTCGTCCTCTATTCAAATCGTATGGTGACATTTCAACTACAACCGTATCACCGGCCAAAATCCGAATAAAATTCATGCGCATCTTGCCTGAAACATGTGCCATAATCCTATGGCCGTTCTCCAATTCAACCTTGAACATTGCATTAGGCAAAGCATCAATCACCTTTGCTTGTAATCTTATTGTATCCTTTTTTGGCATTTCTCGTAATTGGCGATTACAATTTCCTGGTCAGCACTTCACAACCATTTTCCACTACAACAATTGTATGTTCAAAATGAGCCGAGCATTTATTGTCTTTTGTTACCACGGTCCATCCGTTTTTTAGAGTCCTCACGGCACTACTGCCGGCATTAATCATAGGCTCAACTGCCAAAACCATTCCTTCGGCCAATACAATGTCATTGGCAAGCAAATCATCACTGACAAAGTTTGGCAATCGCGGTTCTTCGTGCATTTTTCTGCCGATACCATGCCCAACAAAATCCTTTACCACTGAAAAGCCGGCCGATTCGGCGCAATCCTGCATCTTTGCAGCTACCTGGCTCCACTTAACAGCCGGCGCAACCGTCGCTACCGCTATGTCCAGAACCTCACTGGTCACGTCCATAAGTCGGCGTTTGGACTCAGAAACCTCACCAATAGCTATCGTAACAGCGGCGTCGCCACAATAACCGTCAAGTTTGACACCAAAATCAATGCTCAGGATATCACCTTCTTCAAGCTTTGTGTCCGCGGAAGGAATTCCGTGAACAACCTGCTCATTGACTGATGCGCAAATCGCTCCAGGAAAGGGAATTCGAGCATAAGGACTGCGAACACCCTTAAACAGGGCCTGAGCTCCGACATCAGCAGTCATTTGCAAAGCTGCGCTGTCCAATTGAGCGGTAGTTACTCCCGGCTCGGCAATCTTTTGTAATTGTGAAAGAACTTCTGCTACAACGATACTTGCCCGACGAATTAACTCAATTTCTCTCTGGCTGCGAAGTGTAATGGCCATCTAATTTCGTACTTAGTACCTCCATCGGGACAAACTTTAGCCCTTGGCCAAGGCGTCCAACTTCACAAATAAAAAAGAACTTACTTCTTCGGCGTCTTTGTTAGCATCAATGTCATAAACTGTACTGCTATTTTTCTTATAGTAATCGATCACCGGCTCGGTCTGCAGGTGATACGTCTCAAGTCGATTCGCAACAACTTCAGCGCTGTCATCAGGCCGTTGGACGAGCTTGGTGCCATCGTTATCACATACTCCTTCGACCTTTGGTTTGAATCTTTCAATATTATAAACCGCACCACATTGTGGACAGCTTCTCCTGCCCGCCATTCTCTGAAATACTTTTTGGTCGTCTATCTTTAAATTTAAAACTGCATCTATTTTTTGGTTGGCCGAAGCCAACGATTTAGTAAGCTCCTCCGCCTGGTTAACGGTTCTTGGGAAACCATCCAATATGAAACCGGCTTCAGGAGCTCGCTTTATCGCCTCGACCATCATCTCAACTATAATTTGATCCGGTACAAGTGCACCTGAATCCATATATGTTTGGGCTGTTTTACCCAGTTCGGTACCTTCAATCCTTTGTTGTCGTAAGATATCACCGCTGGATAGATGCTGTAGACCATATCTTGCGACAATACGTTTACACTGAGTTCCTTTGCCGGCACCGGGCGTTCCCAACAATACTATTCTCACGAATAAGCCCCTTTAATTCTACCTGTTTCACTGAAACCGTCATAGCTTCGCATCAAGAGGTTCGCCTCTATTTTCTGAACCAGATCAAGTGAAACACTGACAACTATCAACAAACCGGTACCGCCTAAAAACGTAGCTACCCGCCAATCAATTCCTAAAGATATCGAAATAACCGTCGGCACGACGGCAATTATAGACAAAAATGCAGCTCCAAAATAAGTTATTCTCGTCATCACGGTTTCCAAGTATTCAGCGGTCCTGCGCCCGGGCCGAAGCCCCGGAATAAAACTGCCGCTATCCCGCAAGTTTTTGGCCATCTCTCTGGGCTGAAACTGCACTGTTACCCAAAAATAAGCGAATAGAAAAATCAGTAACATATAGATGGTATTGTATGTAAAAGCAGTGTGACTCAAAGCACCTCGAACAGTGGCCAAAATTGCTGAATCCCTCCAACTTTCTATTCTTGTAAATTGCTCGACTATCACGGGTGGGAACATCATAAAAGCCGATGCAAAGATTATCGGCATCACTCCACCGTGATTAACACGCAGCGGTAAATAATGTCGTTGCCCACCGTACATTCGCCGCCCGCGCATCATCTTTGCCTGTTGAATTGGTATCCGTCGCTGGCCTTGCGTAATTAGTATTGCACCGGCAACCACAAAGACAAAAGCTGCAACCAGGAACAACAACTTCGCCGGGCTAACAGCACCGGACGGTGCACCTACCCTTAAGTCAACATTCTCCAGAAGCATTCCAATTGCCCAGGGCATTCGAGACACAATACCAGCCATAATTATCAAGCTAATGCCATTACCGATGCCATACTCATCAATCTGTTCTCCCAGCCACATTAAGAAAATGGTACCGGCTGTCATACTGACCACACCCATGATGACACCCTCGGTTACCATTTCGGGATAGATAAACCTCCCTAACATCTTCATATACATTATTGACTGAATAAGACATATGAGAACCGTTAAATAGCGTGTGTACTCTTGTATCTTCTTATGCCCGGCCTGGCCTTCCTGACGAAGTTTTTTCAATGCCGGTACTACCTCACCAAGCAACATAAGAATGATCGATGCGGTAATATACGGCATAATGCCCAAACCAAATATGCTGCTCTTGTCCAGAGTTCCACCGGTAAATATCCGCATATATTCGGTAGCCCTGCCTATAGGACTATCTGTGTCTTTGGTTTGGGTGACTTTCGCTATCTCATCCTGGTCAAAGCAGGGATTGGGGATATGGAAACCAATCCTGTAAATTATCAGCAACGCCAGGGTAAACAGAATCTTGTTGCGCAGGTCCGGGATCCTGAATATGTTAAATACTGTCCCAAGCATTCCTATTACTCCTGATAGTCCTTAAATTTACAATAATTAAATGAACCATATATTGGCCGACAGCAATCAGTGCAGAGCCAAAGCCCTCTTACTGCAGGTTCGCAAAACGAGCGACCAATCTATTACGTAATCAGTTTTGCTTTGCCGCCGCAGCCTACTATCTTCTGCTCTGCACTTTTGCTAAATCTATGAGCCGTTACTTCCAGCTTCTTTGTCAATTCTCCATTACCAAGAATCTTAACTTTACTTTTCAGGCTATCAATTAGCCCGGCATTAGACAATTGTTCGATACCGACGGCTGCTCCCTCGTCAAACTTTTCCAGTTGGGAAACATTAACAACCTGGAATCGTGTTGCAAAGTTATAATTACTAAAACCGCGTTTGGGCAGTCGCCGAAACAAAGGCATCTGTCCACCTTCATAAAGTGTGGCGGAAGTCGAGCCGGATCTGCTGCCGCTGCCTTTATGGCCTCGGCCGCAGGTCTTGCCGCGGCCTGTGCCAGTGCCTCTACCAACACGCTTTCGAGTTCTGTGTTTACCTGCGATAGAAGTTATTTCATAATTCAGCATTTAACTCATCACCACCTTTTTATTGCTTCAACCTGTACGCCGCGCAAGGATTCGACCATCTCTTTATTGCGCAACTTCAACAGACCATTCAACGTCGCTTTCACGACATTTTTAGCAGATGTGCTGCCATAAACCTTCGTCAGAACATCCTGAACACCGGCAAATTCGAGCACCGCGCGAGCGCTGGAGCCGGAAATAACGCCCGTACCCGGGCTGGCCGGCACTAACACTATCTTTGTAGCTCTATATTTGCCTTCAACCTGGTAGGGAATCGTTCGTCCGTCCAAAGCTATCTTATGCAAAGATTTTTTGGCATCCTTTATTCCTTTCTCAACGGCAAGCGGTACCTCATTAGCCTTGCCATAACCTACACCTACTGTGCCCGCACGGTCACCAATCACAACTAAAGCCGCAAAGCTGAAACGCCGGCCGCCTTTTACCACTTTCGAACAGCGAAATACCTTTACCACCGTATCTTCCAGCGGCTGTTCCTCTTGTGAAGATAACTTAACCGGTTCTACTGCCAATGTTTAGTCTCCAATCATATTTCCAAAGTCAGAAATTCTTTCAAAAAACAAGGCCCGCTTTTCGTGCCGCTTCGGCAAGAGACTTAACTCTGCCATGAAACTTATAACGGTTTCGATCAAAGCAAACACACTTAATACCAACGCTAAAGGCTTGTTTGGCAACCGATTCACCTACAATTTGAGCCGCTTTTATGTCGGCGGTATTGCCTAATTGGTCCCGCAGACCTTTTGCTCTTGTGCTCGCGGAAACAAGAGTCGCTCCCGCTACATCATCAATAATCTGGGCGTAAATATGACGGTTCGAACGAAATACCGAAAGCCGTGGTCTGTTTGGTGTTCCAAAGACCTTCTTTCGAACGTGATATTTACGCCTCAATGTCGCTTTTTTTAACCTGTTAATTCTCATAAATCCAAATCCCGATTGACATTTACTCTCTTCTATTGACTATTTGCTACTTTCCATAAATTCTGAGATGGAACTTCTTTTTGGTCCCTTTGTAATTGTCAACCGTCAATTCTTAAACTGTTCCCGAAGTAAATGCTTTGCCAACTTTGCGTCGTACATGCTCGTCGGCATAACGAATGCCCTTTCCTTTATAGGGTTCAGGCGGCCTTATCTTGCGTATATCAGCGGCAAACTGTCCCAATAACCTCTTGTCTATCGCAGAAAGCGTGAACTTGGCGGGAACTTCATTGCCTCTGGTCGCTTCGACTTCAATGTTTACATTTACACCCTTCGGTATCACACGATATACGGAATGGGAAAAACCAACCTGAAAAACCAGCTTTCCTCCCTGCTCTTTAACATTATAGCCGGTACCATATAATTCCAGCTTCTTCTCAAAACCTTTACTGACACCTGTTACCATATTGGCAATCAAGGCACGCATCGTACCATGAAGCTGTTTGGCTTCGCGTCTTTGAGGATATTTATTTTCCACTGACACTATTCCCGCCGAACTATCAATCTCCACCTTAATAGGCGGTTGACAGTCCATCTCGAGTTGGCCGAGCGGGCCTGAAACTTTGATACACCGCCCGTTCTTCTCAACCTTTACTCCGTCAGGAATAATAATCGGTTTTTTCCCGATACGACTCATTAGCTCACCGTACAAAGTATCTCGCCGCCGACATTGGCCTCGCGGCAGCTTCTATCACTCATTACACCTTTACTTGTGGAAACAACTACTACACCCATACCGGCCAAAACACGAGGTAATTTATCAACTGAAGAATAAATCCGGCAGCCGGGCTTGCTTATCCTTATTATTTCCTTAATAATAGGCTCACCACTTTGATCATACTTTAAGGCAACTCTCAGGATCCCCTGCCTGCCGTCATCAATTCGGTCAAAATCCTCAATGTAACCTTCATCTTTCAAAACGGACGCTATACCTTTGCAAATATTCGATGCTTTAATGTTAACTTCACTCTTGCCTATGCGAACAGCATTGCGAATTCTCGTCAACATATCAGCTACAGGATCACTCAAACTCATATTTTCGTACCTCGTGACTCGTGACTCATAATATACGCGCTTCAAGAATCACCAACTGGCTTTTCTCACTCCCGGTATCTTTCCTTCGTTAGCCAGGGTTCTAAAGCAAATCCGGCAAATTTTGAACTTGCGATATACGGCCTTTGATCTCCCGCAAAGTTGGCAGCGAGTATATTGTCTAACGCGAAACTTCTGCTTCTTCTCTGCCTTGTTTTCCAGTGCTTTAGTTGACATCTAAACGTTCCAAAATAATCTTTATCATTTCCACTGCAACCACTATATATATTACTATTCCGTCGCTGTCTTCTTGAAAGGCATACCAAACAGCGACAGCATCTCCCTTGCTTCATCGTCTGTATTGGCTGTTGTCACTAGGGTTATATTCATGCCCTGCTGAAACTCCATCTGGGCCGGATTAATTTCAGGGAAAACACCCTGTTCGGCCAGTCCCATCGTATAATTGCCTCGGCCGTCAAAACTCTTTGGATCAAGACCTCGAAAATCTCTCACACGCGGTATTGCAAGATTAATGAGTCTGTCCATAAATTCATACATCCGCACCCCGTGCAGAGTAACCTTCAAACTCGTTTCCATACCCTGACGAACTTTGAAACCGGCGACACTCTTCTTGGCCTTACAGACAGAGGGCATTTGGCCCGCAATCATCATCAGGTCCTTTTTAGCAGATTCCAGGAATTTCTTGTCCTGGGTCGCCCTGCCTACACCCATAGAGATAATAACCTTTTCCATCCGCGGCACAGCCATAGGATTCTTATATCCGAATTCCTTTGTTAAGCCTGGAATTACTCTTGATTTATATAAATCTTTTAAACGCGCCATCTTGTAACTGTTCAACTGTTTAACTGGTAAAACCCATCGCCATTCTTTTCTGCGACAAGCAGACACAGGCGTGGATACTCCAATTAGCTATTCACAATTCACTATTTCGCCCTTCTAACAACACCGATTTCAGTACCGTCGGTGGCAATCCTCCTCTTACTGCCATCCTCAAGCTGCCGATAACGGATCCTGCTGCCCTTAGAGGTTTTAGTGTTGAGAGGCAGAACGTTACTTATATGTATCGGCTGCTCAACGTTTATCCGCCCTCCCTGGGGATTTTTACGCGATTGCCGAACGTGCTTTTTCGCTATATTGTGACCCTGAACTACAACCTTATTCTTTTCAGGAATAACACGCAGCACTCTGCCGGTAGCTCCTTTATGATCACCGGCTATAATCTGAACTGTATCGCCTTTTTTTATATGTACGGCCATTTCTCGTATCTCGTATTAACTTTTTGACTGTCGCCTTTAATTACACAACTTCACTTGCCAGCGAGATTATCTTCATATAATTTTTTTCCCGAAGTTCACGAGCCACAGCTCCAAATATTCTCGTACCTATTGGATTACCTTCATTATCAATCATAACTGCGGCATTACTATCGAACCTTACATAGCTGCCATCGGAGCGCTTAAGAGGACTTCTGGTGCGGATAATAACGCATTTATGAACTTTCTTGTCGTCCAACTGGCAGGTCGGAAGCGATTTTTTTATTGCGACACAAACAATATCTCCAACTGTAGCAACGGGCCGGGTCTTTTTACCACGGGATCCGCCTTTGCCAAGAACCTTGACGCACAACGCCGACTTCACACCTGAGTTGTCGGCTATATCCAACATTGTTTCCTGCTGAACCACGTTATATCCTGCCGTATTTAGCTTTACACATTCACTCGGTTTCCAAATGCCCTTTATTGTACATTTGGGCCGTTTCTAAACCGTCTTTTCTACTACTCTCACAAGGCGCCAACTTTTCGTTTTACTATAAGGACGGCTTTGCGCAACCTCAACAACATCACCAACACCGGCCTGATTGTGCTCGTCATGAACACCGAGTTTGGTACTGCGCTTGACATATTTGCCGTATTTTGGATGCCTGACTTTGAAGTCAATGGCAACTTTGATGCTTTTGGCACCACTATTGCTCACTACCACACCGGTGACAGTTTTTAATTTACGTTCCTGCATCTTCGTTTTCCAGTTTCTTACAGCAAAAAGTACGTAGAGTTTTTTAATTTCTGTATCTGCGCACTCGGCATTCTCTGCGGTTAACTTTTACTGTTTTCACGCAATATCGTTTTAATCCTGGCAATATCACGCCTGACATTAGTTATGGCTTTGGAATTCTCCAGCTTTTCCGTAACCGACTGTGAGCGCAAATCAAACAAGTGTCTCTGTAGTTCTTCGAGTTTGCTCTCGATCTCATCCGGGCTCATTTCACGGTAATGCTGTGCTTTCATCTCAAGCCACTTTCATTTTACAGCGAATGTCTTCGCCTGATAAACCTGCATCTAATCGGCATTTTATGAGCAACCCTAACCAGGGCCTGCTTTGCCACATCCTCCTCTACTCCGCCAATTTCAAACATAACCTGTCCGGGCCTGACTCTGGCAACCCAAAATTCAGGCTCACCTTTACCTTTGCCCATTCTCGTTTCCAACGGCTTCGAACTTACCGGTTTGTGCGGAAACAGCCTAAGATAAACTTTGCCTTCACGATGCAAAAAATGTGTAGCTGCAACTCGGCCGGCTTCAATATGTCTGGCGGTTATCCAGCTTTGTTCAAGGGCCTGCAATCCGTATTCACCAAATGCCACAAAATTGGACCTGGCGGCATTACCTTTCATTTTGCCGCGCTGGCTTTTGCGATACTTGACTCTTTTGGGCATCATGACCATTTTCTTAAACCTTTATATACAGCTTTGGGTATATTGTCTTCTTTTTCACCGGATTCAATTCTTCGGTTCCTATCCGCTATCTACTCCCAAACCCTTTCCTTCGGTTCCCTTTTGCTCTCCGCCACCACTTTCCACCGACGGGACAATCGTTTCAGCTTCAGTTGTGCTTTTATCACCTTCCGCAGGTGTAACTTTAAGCCTTCCACGCTTCTGCACCGGAGCTGTACGCCTCGGCGGACGAGGCCTGCGACGAGCACCACGCTCAGTTTCCTCACCAAATTTGCCTTTATAAATCCAGACCTTAACGCCAATCGTTCCATACGTCGTTCTTGATGTGGCCACAGCGTAATCTACATCGGCATCAAGGGTGTGCAGTGGGATAGAGCCGAGTTTCTGTGTTTCTCTTCGTGCCATTTCAGAGCCTGCCAAACGGCCGGCGCAAATAATCTTCACTCCTTTAGCGCCCGCGTTCATCGCAGCTTCACAATGTTGCTTCATGGTACGCCTAAACGAGGCACGCTTGCTTAACTGTTCAGCGATAGATTCGCCCACAAGCGTCGCGCTCAATTCCGGCTCTTTTATCTCGATAACATTTACGGCCACTTTTCGACCTGTTATCTCTTCAAGCTCCTCACGCAACTTGTCGACCTCACCACCTCTGGGACCGATGACAACACCAGGCCGACCACTGTGCAGCGTTACTTTTACTTCGTTGCGTGTTCGTATTACCTCGACCTTTGCCACAGCGCCTTTGGGCACATGACGATTATATTTCGCGTCAACATAATGACGGATTTTCTGGTCCTCGACAAGAAACTTGCCGTAATCAGCCTTGGGAGCAAACCACGTACTTTGCCACCCAAGGGTAATTCCCGTTCTAAAACCTATTGGTGATGTCTTCTGGCCCATAGTTTCGTATCTCGTATTGAGTTTTTGCCTTTCACCTTCTTTTTAAAATTGAGTCACCGTAATATGAATGTGACATGCCTTTTTACTAATAGGATGCGCTCTGCCTCTGTCCTTCGGAATCCATCTTTTCGTGCCGATGCGGACTCCCGCATCATCAACACGGGCACTGCTGACGTATAGGCTGTCAACATCAGCCTGCTGTTCATCGGCATCGGCGACGGCACTTCTCAAAACTTTGTCAATCATTGCTGCCGCACGTTTTTGTGTGAACTTCAGGATATCCATTGCGTCCTGGACGCTTCGGCCGGTTATCAACTGTGTAACGAGTCTGGCCTTGCGAGCTGAAAGTGGAGCAAAACGATAAGAAGAACACCAGTCAAGCAAATCATTGACCTCGGCAGATAAAGCCGCCGCCAGGTGGCGTATATCATCCGCTCGCGGCTTGGGCTTAAAAAGTCCCTTCTGCCAGTTCTGAATGGCAACAATGGATTCCTTCTTGTTAAGCCCGGACCTGGCAACATGGTCGGCCAACTGCTCAACATTCATCTGTTGCTCCTGACAAAGCTCTTTCAATTTATTAGCACTTAACATAGCTTTCTAACTCTTTCGAAACCAGAAACTCGAATTGTGAATTTCGAAACTAATAGCCGTTATTTTATCTTCTTGCTTGAATGACCTTTAAATATCCTTGTGGGAGAAAATTCTCCCAGCTTATGTCCTACCATGTCCTCGGTGATAAAAACCTTATGAAACATCTTGCCGTTATGGACCATAAAGGTAAAACCCACAAATTCCGGAATTATCGTGCATCTTCTCGACCAGGTCTTTATCGGATCACGAGAACCGGAGCTAATCTGCCTGTTGACCTTGGCAAAAAGCTTATCATCAACGTATGGCCCTTTTTTAAGAGATCTTCCCATTTTTTTCTGGCTCGTATCTCGTGAAGTGTACGTCGCTTCACGCTGCTACAAAACTAATTGTCCTTGTCTTTTATTTTTACGTCTTCGAATTATCCTTTTGTTACTGATATTGCGAGGATTTCTTGTTTTGCCGCCTTTTGCCAACACACCTGTCGGTGAACAGGGATGCCTACCGCCGGCTCTGTGACCTTCACCACCACCCATAGGATGGTCGACAGGATTCATCGCATTGCCACTTACATGTGGCTTTCGTCCAATGTGACGTTTTCGCCCGGCCTTACCGATCCGTATATTTTGGTGGTCAGGATTACTCAGGCGTCCAATCGTCGCCCGGCATTCTTTCCGAATCATCCGCATTTCACCACTTGGCAAAATGACGGTGACCCAATCGCCTTCTTTGGCAACTATTCTCGCCGCATTACCGGCCCCCCTAACAAGTTTGCCGCCCTGACCGGCCGTCATTTCGATATTGTGAATTTCAAGACCGGAGGGAATCGCCTCCAGAGGCATTGAATTGCCAATTTTGGGTTCACAAGAAAGCCCGCTTTCCAGCAGGTCTCCGGGCTTTAAACCCTGTGGGGCTAATATATATCGCTTCTCACCGTCGGAATAATGCAACAAGGATATAAAACAATTTCTGTTAGGATCGTATTCAATCGTCGAAACTTTTGCTGGAATACCGTCTTTGTTACGTTTGAAATCTATAATACGGTAAATTTTTCTTGCCCCGCCGCCTCTGAACCGGGCGGTAATAACACCGTGATGATTTCTTCCGCCTGTCTTCTTTATCCGCCTGCAAAGCGACTTCTCCGGCTTTGTAGTGGTTAAATCAGAGTAATCATTCACTGAGCTGTTTCTACGTCCGGCACTTGTCGGTTTGTAAACTCGAATACCCATTATAATATCTCGTATCTGGCTTTACGCCTGTAATATTTCTTTTAGAACAAATCTATATGGTACTCCGGATCTAAAAACACAACAGCCTTTTTCCAACTCGCCTTGCTGCCGTATGTTCTGCCCCTGCGGCGGAGTTTGCCTCTGTGGTTAGCCGTTCTCACCTTGCGAACTTTAACATTGTATATTTTTTCCACAGCATTTTTGATCTGGATTTTATTGGCCTTTCTATTTACCTCAAAGGAGTACGCACCTTTTGTGTTCGCAAAATGTACGCCCTGCTCAGTAATCAGAGGACGTATTATTATATCAAAGTCGCTTATAGTAATTGCCATTAATCTTCACCTGACTCTTCTTGGACCAAAAGTGACAAAAAAGCATCTTTAGTTATCAGAATCTTGCGGTGGTTGCAAATATCACCGGCGTTAAGCTCAACCGCTGGCATAACCGAAACCTTCGGTATATTCTTGGCTGATTTGTAAAGATTATCATCATAGTCGCTAATTGTCACCAGGCAACTGTCATTAGAAAGAATCTTCAAGTTACTCAGTACGTTTACAAAATCACTTGTGCGAGGCTTTTCAAAGCTCAGACCGTCAACCACGACAACATTGTTACTCAAAAGCTTTGCCAATATTGCCGAGTTCCTGGCCAGTCTTCTCTGCTTCTTGGGCATACGTTTACGGAAATTCCTGACGGCCTTGGCAAAAGTAACGCCGCCGCCGACCCGTTTGCCTGTTCTGCGGTTACCGACACGCGCAAAACCCGTACCTTTTTGCCTAAAGAGCTTTCTTCCAGAGCCGACTCCCATGCTTCTACCCTTTGTTGCAGCGGTTCCCGAACGCTTGTTGGCATGATACATAACAATCGCCTGCTTGAGCAGCGGATACCTCACCGAACCGCCAAAAGTCGACTCGTCGACCTTTAGGCTGTCAACTTCCTGGCCATCTCTGTTGTAAACAGCCAAGTCTATCATCTCTAACATCTTGCTCCAAATTAGACTTTTTTGGCACTACGGACAACACAATAGCCGCCCGAAGGCCCCGGTACTGCACCTTTGACTACTAATAAGTTTTTCTCCTCGTCTATCGAGACGAGTCTATGGTTTTTGGTTGTAACCCGACGGTTGCCCATATGTCCTGCCATTCGTTTGCCTTTTTTCGGCTTACCCCCATGTCCGGCATCGCTGGCAAAACTTGAAATGGAGCCCGGGGCCCTATGTTTTCGTTCGGTTCCGTGAGAAGCAGGGAAACCACTAAAACCATGTCGTCTCACTACACCGGCGAAGCCTTTACCTTTACTGGTTCCTACTACGTCAACCCAATTGCCCTCTTCAAATACCGAAACAGTGATGGATTCCCCGACTTTGTACTCCGTTTCCGTCTCTTCGGACAGTCTCATCTCTTTAACAAATCTCTTGGGGGCCGTATCGGCTTTTTGAGCGTGTCCGACCTGTGCATTCTTTCTGCGAGAAGACTTTACATCATCAAAACCCAATTGAACAGCGTTGTAACCATCTGTTTCGGCAGTTTTTACCTGCATAACGACGCAAGGTCCTGCTTCTATGACCGTTACAGGCAATAACTTGCCCGATTCGTCATAAATCCGAGTCATTCCAACTTTTTTTCCCAACAACATTGCCATTATCACATCTCTCGTCGCTCGTTGCCCGAATCAAGTTTCACGCTTTTATCTTCACGAAGACACCTGCCGGTACCACTAAGCGGTTCAAAACCTCGACTGTTCGTGCATTGGCTTCGTGAATATCAATTAGACGTTTGTGAGTTCTCAACTCAAACTGCTCACGCGACTTTTTATCAATATGAGGACTTCGCAAGACAGTGTATCGCTCAATACGCGTGGGCAGCGGCACCGGACCACTGACACGGGCGTTTGTCTTTCGAGCATGCTCGACTATCTCTTTAGCAGACGCATCAAGAGCCCGGTGGTCATAGGCCTCCATCCTAATCCTTATTCTTTCGGTTTCGGTAGCCATAATTGCTCTTTAAGTTTTTGGTCGATAGAATCTCTCTTCTAAATCAAGCCCTTACATCTTATAAATCTTTAAAATACATATACTTATAAACCATAAAAAACCATCTTTGAATACAGCTTTTCTACTATCTGTTAAGTCTAAGTTGTTCGTTTCTGGCAGGAAAGACCTTATTTCGTTGATTGTTAACCTTCGTTCACGGTTGAAATCTTCAATGATCAACTATCAAATTCGTCTTCCTTAAGAATTATGGTTCGGACATATTTGATGCCCTCCCAAAGCTATTTATCAGCTTTGGTACACCATCAGGTGCAACGAAACACCTTTTAAAAACCATCCGTGACCACCAAATTACAGGTATGCTACAGCCCAACTGGTTTTCGCAACGTCATCCTTGACGATGCTCGCTACGGCTAAAAACCATGTTTTTTAACACACAAAATAATTAATATCAACAAAAATTTATATAAAATCGGTAAAAATTTAAAAATAATCGTAATTTTTTAAAAAATAATTTGCTTAGCGACCTGCTCTGGGACCTTCTCATAGCTTGACGGCTCCAAAGTAAAGGTGCCGCGGCCTGCTGTGGCACTTCTAATCTCGCTGGAATAACCAAACATTTCAGCCATAGGCACCTTCGCATCGATCACACGCATATTTCCATGAACGTGGCAATCCGTTATCAAGCCCCTTTTTCCAAGGATATTACCCTGAACTGCACCAAAAGAAGCCTCCGGTACTACAACTTGAAGACGCATTACAGGCTCAAGTAAAACAGGACCGGCTTGGCCGATAGCTTTCTCAACCGCGATCGCCGCTGCCTGCTCAAAAGCTAAATCGGAAGAATCTACCGAATGGAATGAGCCATCAATCAACGTAACTTTAACTCCAACAACAGGATAGCTCGCCAATACACCGGTGCCAAGAGCGTCCCTTGCCCCCCTTTCCACAGCAGGAATATACTCTCTCGGAACTGCGTTGGACACAATTTTGCTTTCAAACTCAACTTCGCGACTCGTCAGACCTGATTCCGTCAAAAGCGGCTCAACCGACAAAACAACATGGCCGTATTGGCCATGTCCTCCGGTTTGACGTATGAATTTGCCTTCCGCTTGCGCCGACTTTGTAATAGCTTCCTTATAAGCTACTCGAGGCTTGCCTACTCTAACATTAACACCTTTTTCCCTTATAAGCTTGTGCTGGAGCACTTCCAAATGCAGTTCGCCCATACCGCTGATGATTGTCTGACCTGTTTCAACGTCTATTTTGGATTCAAAAGTCGGATCTTCACGTCTTAAATCGGCCAGTGCATCGGCCAATTTTGCCTTCTCTACAGAGGTCTGGGGCTCTATCGACATAGTAATAACTGTTTGAGGAAATGTAATACTCGGCAAACAAACGGGATTTTTAGGATCACAAATCGTATCACCGGTCAGAGTTTGTTTTAATCCTACTACTGCGACAATATCTCCTGCACTGGCCGAGTCTAAAATCTTTCGCTCGTCGGCGTGCATCTCAAATATCCTGGTAATGTTTTCCTTTTTGTCCCGGTTTGCATTCAAAACTCTTCTGCCGGACTTCAACATTCCCTGATAAATCCTGAGAAAACTCAAGTCGCCGTGCACATCACTTGTGATTTTGAATGCAAGTGCAACCATACTGCCATTACGGTCACATTTAACTGTAATTGTCTTTTTCTCATTATTCGGTTTATGCCCGACCAGGTCGGGCTTATCCAGGGGAGATGGCAAATACTCCAGAACTCCATCAAGCAGTTTTTGAACACCGATATATTTCAGGGCTGAGCCGACAAATACAGGATGAAGTTGACTGCTTAATGTTGCTTTTCTGATTGCCCTATTAATCATTATACTGTCGATTGGTTTATCGTGGATATAGGTATCCATAAGTTCATCATCGGCTTCGGCCGCAAGCTCAATCATCTGGTTTCTTAGCTGATTGGCAGTTTGCTGAAACTCGGGGGGAATTTCAGTCTCTTCAAAAGTTGCCCCCAGCTCCTCAGCCCTGTAGAAAACAGCCTTGTAGTTAATCAGATCTATTATCCCGGCAAAAGAGTCTTCGGCTCCGATAGGAATCTGTAATAAAATCGGATCCGCAAGGAGTTTGTCACGGATCGAATCGACGGTCATCTCAAAATCTGCTCCGACTTTATCCATCTTGTTCACAAAGCAAAGACAGGGCAGGTTGTATTTCTGACCCTGCCTCCAGACAGTCTCACTCTGAGCCTGTACACCCTCGCTGGCGTCAAATACAGCTATAGCACCATCGAGAACACGGAGCGACCTTTCAACTTCAGCCGTAAAATCAATATGCCCCGGTGTGTCAATAAGATTAATATCAAAGCCTTTCCAGGGACACTTGGTCGCCGCTGAAGTAATAGTGATGCCTCTTTTTTGCTCTTCCTCCATAAAGTCCATAACTGCGGTACCATCGTGGACTTCACCCATTTTGTACGTCTTGCCCGTATAGAAAAGAATCCGCTCCGTTATCGTTGTTTTGCCGGCATCGATATGAGCCATAATCCCAATATTACGTAATTTTTCCAATGTACTCGGCATTATCTGTCTCTTCCATATAAGCACAAAGCTTACGAATAAAAAAAACTGCCACGGCCTTCTTCCAAAAATACACCGTGGCAGTTAAAAATGACGAATCTTACCAGGCAAAGTGCGCAAACGCCTTATTCGCCTCTGCCATTCTATGAATATTCTCACGGGTGGTCATTGCACCACCGTGCTCGTTGTAAGCGTCTATCAATTCCGAGGCCAGACGCTCACACATCGGCTTGCCTTTCTTGGATCTGGCTGATTGCAGTATCCAACGAAAAGCAAGGGATTGCTGGCGCTTCGGACTTACCTGCATCGGCACCTGATAGCTGGCGCCGCCGACACGTTTGCTACGAACTTCGATCAACGGTTTGACATTATTTACCGCCGTCTCAAATACCTCTAAGGGTTCGGTATCTTTGATCTTTTGTGAGATAATTTCCATAGAATCATAGAAAATCCGCTGTGCGACACTCTTCTTGCCATTCCACATCATACAGTTAACAAACTTGGATACCAGCCTGCTGTTGTATACCGGGTCAGGCTTTAGTTGTTGACTTGAAGAAGTAAAACTTTTCATAGTTTATAGTCCTTGGTTCATAGCTCATTGATTAAAGGATCAATAATGAAATATGCACTTCAGTTCCCTTATTTTGCCCTTTTGGCACCATACTTACTTCTGCCCTGTTGACGACCGGAAACACCGGCACAGTCAAGGACACCGCGTACAATATGATAACGAACGCCCGGCAAATCCCTGACCCTGCCTCCACGAATTACAACTGTGCTGTGCTCCTGGAGATTGTGGTCAATGCCGGGTATATAAGCTGTAACTTCCTTGCCGCTAGTCAGCCTGACACGAGCGATTTTTCGTAAAGCGGAGTTCGGTTTCTTCGGCGTTTGGGTTCTTACTATCAGACATACACCTCTTTTCTGAGGTGACCCGCTAATCTCAGAAATACGTCTACGACCCTTTGATTTTGCTCTTGGACGTCTAACTAACTGGTTTATAGTAGGCATTATCAAATTCCGATCTCAATTTTTAATTGATTCCCAAAGCTTCTTTCACGGCTGCTTCTGCTTTTGCTTCCGCCTCTTTTTCTTCCTTGGCTTCTGCAAATTCCTTCGGCAGAGGAGCTTCAACAAGGTGCTTAACCTTTATATCCAGATGCGGTTTGAAAGCCGTCCCAGCCGGTATTAAATGACCGAGAATCACATTTTCTTTCAAACCGTGTAAATTGTCTTGTTTACCAGCTAAAGAAGCCTCAGTCAACACCTTGGTTGTTTCCTGAAAGCTGGCTGCCGCGATAAAACTATCCGACCACAGTGAAGCTTTTGTTATTCCTAAAAGCAATGTCTGAGCAGTTGCTGCTCTCGGTTTTCTGCCCTTCGCTGGTGCACCACCGATCATTTCAATCTTTTCGTTGATACTGGCAAGTTCTTTCTTGTCGATAATCTGACCTTCTTCTAAATCAGTTGAATCGCCAACGTTGGTAATCCTGAGACTTTTGGCCAATCTCTCATTCTCTCTTCGGAATACAAATTTATCCACAACCTCGCCAGGCAAAAACGAGCTGTCGCCGACTGATTCTATACTGACCTTTCGCATCATCTGAGCGCTTATAATTTCAACGTGCTTATCATTGATATTGACATTTTGTGAACGGTATACATTTTGTATCTCTGAAATCAGATATTTCTGCAATGTCTCTTCGCCTTTGATTCGAAGGATATCGTGTGGAACCAATGGGCCATCCGTCAGGGCGTCCCCGGCTTCCGCGTAATCAGCGGTATGGACATTGAGGTGTCTGTCCCTCGGAACGTGGTGTTCTTTCTCCATGCCGGACTCTGAGCGTATTATAATGGTCATTTTGCCCTTCCGCTTATCGCTTCGCAGCTCAACTCGGCCGCTAATCTCAGCCATTGCAGCAGGGTCTTTGGGCTTTCGTGCTTCGAATACCTCAGTTACACGCGGAAGACCACCCGTGATATCCTGGGTTCCGCCGGTTGCTCGGGGTTGATGAGCAAGCAACTGGCCTGCCTGAACCTGCTGACCTTCGGCAACCTCTATCCTCGCCCCCGCTGGCAGATAGTGAACATCCAGTATTTTTCCGCTGGAATCTTCTATGATAATTTGAGGGTGCTTGTCGCCTTTATGCTCTATTACAACAGGCCGGCTGACCTGACCTTTCCGCTCTTCTTCAATCCCTATCGTCTCACCTTCTATGATATCCACAAAGCGGATAAGACCGGGAACCTCGGCTAAAATCGGTATACGGTGGGGATCCCAGGTGAACAATACCGAAGAGAGCTTGACTTTGGAACCATCTTCAACCAAAACTGTGGCGCCATAGGGTACTTTGAATTTGTCCAGCTCTCGATCCTTTGCATCAAGCAGAGCTATCTCACCGTTGCGCTTAAGCGCAACTATCTGGGTACTACCATCACTACGCTCGAAACTGACTGCATTTATATCGCGATACTGAACCTTTCCCGCATGTGTTGCTTTCTGTTCCCGTTCAAGAATAGCCCGCTCTGCAACACCGCCGGTGTGGAAAGTACGTAGGGTCAACTGGGTGCCGGGCTCTCCGATTGACTGTGCTGCGATAATGCCAACAGCAGAACCTTCCTCTACTAACTGACCGGTACTCATGTCCCACCCATAACACTTCGCACAAATACCATAGGGACTGTCACATGTCAGAGGGCTTCTCACCCTGATGGCATCAAGGCCCAATACTTCAATCTTTACTGCCGCATCTGGTGTAATAACTTCGTTCTCACGTACAACCATTTCATCCGTAATTGGATTGCGTATATTATCTCGGGCCGTCCTGCCGATAATAAGTTGAGAAAGCGGAACATCAATCTGTTCGCCTCTGCTGACCGTACTCTTGGTGATGCCCTGTAAGGTCTGGCAGTCATGTTCGGTAATAATTAGATTCTGAGCCACATCGATAAGTTTGCGAGTTAGGTAACCGGAATTGGCCGTCTTCAAAGCAGTATCGGCCAGTCCCTTACGAGCTCCATGGGTCGAGCTGAAATACTCGAGAACCGTCAAGCCTTCACGGAAGTTTGATTTGATCGGTGTCTCGATAATCTCTCCGCTGGGCTTGGCCATCAACGCTCGCATACCTGCAAGCTGCTGAATCTGATCCACACTTCCCCTTGCACCCGAATCGCTCATAACGTATATTGGATTCAGGTACGGTGTACCATCCTCCTTCGTATCTTCTTTAAGACCATGCATCATTTCATTTGTAACTGCAACGCGGGCATTGGTCCAGGCATCTATTACCTGATTATACCTTTCTCCCTCGGTCAGGACTCCATCGGCATAGTTCTTATAAATTTTGCTGATCTTCTTTTCCGTCTCGTCGATAATTTCCGACTTTCTCGCAGGTATCTTCAAGTCCATAATGCCAAAACTCAGGCCACCAAGTGTAGCATACTTGAAGCCTAAATCCTTGATTCTATCAAGAAGGTCTACCGTCTCGCGACTACCGGCAAATTCGAAACAGTCACTAATTACCTGGCTCAACCTCTTACCATTCAATGTCATATTGTAAAACGGCATCCCGGCTGGAAGTATGTCGTCGAATATACATCGGCCTACTGTAGTTTCAACAACCGTAGAATTCCCCTCTGACAGCTCATCACTTTTCGCTGTTGAACTACGAATACCCAAGTCTGAACTAATAACCTGTTTATCAATTTTTACCTTACACTTCTCGTGTAACCTGATTTTGCCCACTTCGTAAGCCATTATTGTCTCGTAAGTGTCCCTGAATACCGGAGTTTCAAGGAATTGCTTGGAAGTGCCCTCGGACTCTTTTTCCATATAAGTCAAATAATAGTTGCCCATCACCATATCCTGAGATGGTCCGACCATTGGGGAACCGTTGGCTGGTGAAAATATATTGGAGGTCGCCATCATTAAGATATGAGTTTCTGCTTGTGCTTCAACACTTAAAGGCAGGTGAACTGCCATCTGGTCGCCGTCAAAGTCGGCGTTGAAGCCCTTACAGGCCAACGGGTGAAGCATAATCGCATTGCCTTCAACCAGGATCGGCTCGAAGGCCTGAACGCCCATGCGATGAAGCGTTGGGGCACGGTTGAGCAAAACGGGATGCTGATGAATAACTTCTTCGAGTACATCCCACACCGGGTCATCACGTCGTTCAATCATCCTCTTGGCGCTCTTAATCGTATCCGCAAGACCATGAGACCTGAGTTTTCGAATAATGAAGGGCTGATACAATTCCAGCGCTATTTTCTTCGGCAAACCACATTGGTAGAGTTTCAGATTAGGCCCTACTACAATTACGGACCGGGCCGAGTAATCCACGCGCTTGCCAAGCAGGTTCTCACGGAAGCGCCCCTGCTTACCCTTGATCATATCGGTAAGGGACTTTAGAGGACGATTATTACTGCCAAGCACCGGCCGGCGGCAGCGACCGTTGTCAAGCAGTGAATCAACCGCCTGCTGAAGCATTCGCTTCTCATTACGGATAATCACATCAGGGGCATTAAGGTCTATGAGCTTTTTGAGACGGTTGTTACGGTTGATAATACGCCGGTAAAGGTCGTTTAAGTCGCTCGTTGCAAAATTGCCTCTTTCAAGAAGAACCAGCGGACGCAAATCCGGAGGGATAACAGGAATAACTTCAAGCACCATCCACTCAGGCTTGTTATTACTATTTTTAGCTTCGTTGACAATCTTAAGGCGTTTCGTGAGGTCTTTGATCTTCTGCTTGCTGTTTGTCTTGTCTATAGCCTGCCGCAACTCGACGGCTAAGGCCTTCAGATCAAGATTTGTCAACAGCGCTCTTATCGCTTCGGCTCCCATGGAAGCCTTAAACCCGGCCGGTGGTGCACCGTATTTGTTCGACGCCTCACGGAATTCTTCTTCGCTAAGTAATTGGCCCAATTTCAACGGACTTGGGCCGGGATCGGTAACAACATAATCCTGGAAATAAATGATTTTCTCCAGGTCTGCTGTCTTCATTGCCAAAAGGGTCCCAATCCGGTTAGGTATGGCCTTGTAAAACCATATGTGCACTACCGGTGCGGCAAGATTGATATGACCCATTCTCTTGCGCCGAACACGACTATGGGTGACCTTCACTCCACAGCGATCGCAAATTATTCCCTTAAACTTGGTACCCTTATACTTGCCGCAAGCACATTCCCAGTCCCTCTCAGGACCGAAAATACGCTCACAGAACAATCCGTCCTTCTCGGGCCTGTATGTACGGTAATTGATGGTCTCCGGCTTGCGCACTTCACCAAAAGACCAGCTGCGAATATCGTTCGGACTGGCCAATGAAATCTTTACCGAACCGTAATCATTAATACGATCGTAAATACTTTCATACATTTAAGGCTTCCCCTAATCCACTATTATAATTGTTAATTCTTACGAAGAATCAATAACCTCTTCTACAATACGGTGCCGCCAAGACGCTTCTTCTCAAGCTGGATATTCAATCCCAATCCTCTTATCTCATTGCACAATACGTCAAAAGACAGCGGCGTACCCGCCTCCAAAATATTTTGTCCTTTGACCATTGACTCATATATCTTTGTTCGACCCTCAACATCATCGCTTTTGACCGTTAGCATCTCTTGCAGTGTATAAGCCGCTCCGTAGCCTTCCAATGCCCACACTTCCATCTCGCCAAACCTTTGGCCCCCGGTTCTGGCCTTCCCGCCTAAAGGCTGTTGGGTAATCAAACTATACGGTCCCGTTGCCCTGGCGTGGATCTTATCATCAACAAGATGATGAAGTTTCATCATATATATGTACCCGATGGTGGCACACTGATCGAATGGTTCACCTGTTCTGCCGTCATATAATTGAGTCTTCAAAGTCGATGGGACATTTATGAAGAACTCATCATCAGCAGGAGCTTCTCCTCGTTCTTCCAACTCAGACTTTCGCCGAATCATCAGGTCATTTGCCTCCACTGTCAATTCCCGGATATCATCCTCCGTAGCACCGTCAAAGACCGGCGAAATAGCGTTAAATCCCAACACCTTTGCAACCCAGCCAAGATGTGTCTCCAGTATCTGGCCAACGTTCATTCGGCTCGGCACACCCAGAGGATTTAGTAATATATCAATGCTCGTGCCGTCTTCGAGAAACGGCATATCCTCCTCCGGCATAATCTTGGCGATAACTCCCTTGTTGCCGTGGCGACCTGCTATTTTATCGCCGATGGACAACGCCCTTTTAATTGCAACATAAACCTTTACCATCTGCAATACGCCGCTGGGCAATTCATCGCCATGTTTGAAACTGTCGATCCTGCGCTTCTTTTCTTCCTGAATCTCAGTAATCTTGCTCTGGAATTTATCCGCAATCTTCTGAACGCCATCTCTGGCCGAGGCGGGCCTGACCCACTTAATATTAAAGGGTTCTATCTGCTCGTATACAACGTCATCATCAGGGCTTTGTCCCACCTTCTGACGTGTGGATGGATCGACAATATTGACTTCGAATTTCTTATGGATTTCATCAACCATCTGCCTGAAAACCAGGCATTCTTTAGTCCTCATCTGCTTTTCATAGCTTTTTATCTCCGCCGACAGTGCCTTTTTTTCCTCCTCACTGGCCGCGCCGCGCCTGGTAAATCGTTCCGTTTTTATTACGACTCCTTCATAACCGCTGGGCAGTTCAAGGGAATCATTTTTGACGTCCTCGCCAGCTCTTCCGAATATGGCGTGCAGGAGTTTTTCCTCGGGAGTCAGCTCGGTCTTGCTCTTGGGAACAACCTTGCCCACCAGAATGTCACCGGGGCAAACCCTCGTTCCTTCGCGGACTACTCCGTATTCATCAAGGTTTCTCAGAGCCTTTTCACTGACATTGGGAATATCACAGGTAAATTCTTCCTTGCCGAGACGGGTCTCACGAACTTCAGCAGTAAACTCGTCGATGTGAATGCTGGTAAAACTGTCGTCCTTGCAGAGTTTTTCACTGACAATAATCGCGTCCTCAAAGTTAAAGCCGTCAAACGAGACGAATCCCACAAGAACGTTTTTACCGAGCGACAACACACCGTTGGCGGTGCCGCCGCCATCTGCTATAATCTGGCCGGCCTGCACCTTCTCACCGAGCGACACTATTGGCTTTTGATTAAGGCACGTTCTTTCATTCAATCCGACAAATTTGGAAAGCTTATATTCGTCAGTGTGGTTAATGACTATATTAGTTGAATCAACTGCTGTAACGACTCCGCTTGTTTCGGCACGCACCACCATACTTGAGTTCTGACCTACCAATGACTCCATTCCGGTGCCAACTAAAGGCGGCTCAGTCTTGAGTAACGGAACTGCCTGACGCTGCATATTGGATCCCATCAATGCCCGGTTCGCGTCATCGTGATCCAGAAACGGAATAAGTGAAGCTGAAACACCTACTATCTGTTTGGCGGAAACATCAACATAATCTACTTCGTTGCTTGAAACCTGAGCAAGTTCACCGCCTTTTCTGGCCAGCACAAATCCCTTTGCAAGCCTGCCGGTATCCGCGTCGACCACGCTCGGGGGAGCAAATATCGCTTCCATCTCCTCATCAGCACGTAAATGCCCAACCTCGCCGGTAACCTTACCATTTTTTACTTTACGGTACGAAGTAAGCAGAAATCCATATTCGTCAACCGTTGCAAATATCGCCAAAGAAGCAATTAATCCGATATTTGTGCCCTCGGGTGTCTCAATTGGACAGACGCGGCCGTAATGGCTGATATGAACATCACGGACTTCAAAGCCTGCTCGCCGTCTATTCAATCCACCTGGCCCAAGAGCTGATAGACGCCTTTCATGTGTCAACTGGCTTAAAGCATTCGTTTGGTCAACAACCTGGCTCAACTCACCACGACCAAAGAAATAGTTGATACTGCTCGATACGCTCTTGGAATTTACTAAATCAGCGATCCGCACAGACTCCTCAACGTCTCTCTTCATGCTCATGCGCTCTTGAATCGTTTTGCGAAGCTTCAGCAGCCCTTTTCTGATTTCACCACCGGCCAGCTCCTCGATTGTACGAAGCCTCCTGTTACCAAGGTGGTCGATATCGTCAACCTCGCCCTCATTATTGCGAAGGGCTACTATATATTTCATTGTGTTAAGGAAATCTTCCGGACGAAGTATCATCTCATTTTCGTCTACTGACTGCTTGAACTTACGATTTAACCTGAACCTACCCACATTACCGAGGCGATAGCGGTTCGAATCAAAAAATTTCTCTTCAAAGAAAGTCCTTGCTTTTTCTTCACTGGGAGGATTTCCGGGTCTCAACCTCATATAGAACTTTAGCAGCGCCTGCTCGTTGCTCTGGCAATCATCCTCCGCAAGAGTATTGAGAATGATCGGATCTCGCACTTCCTCGATAACTTCAACCTTTTTGATTTTGCTTCGTCGAATTAAGGAAGCTCTATCGCCGATTTGGGTCCCGGCTTCTACCTGTATTTCTCCCGTCTCTTTGTCAACAATCGGCCCAACCGCCCACATAGTTGGCCTCAGACCTGCTGGAGCAACGGTTTTGGTCGGATAAAAACAACGCAAAATGGCCTCTGTAGTGCCGTAGGACGGGGCTATTGCACGAAGAAAAATAGTGGCAGGTATCTTGCTGGACTGATCAATTCTGACTACCAAAACATCTTTACGAGTTACACCTATCTCTATCCAACTACCCCTTTCGGGTATAATTCTGCCGCCGTGCAGAACCCTGTCGCCTTCTTTGCTCTCGATAAGAAAATCCACCCCCGGACTTCGGTGCAGCTGGCTGACTATGACACGAACGGCGCCATTGATGATAAATTCTCCACCTCCTATCATCACCGGCATCTCTCCAAGATATATTCCCTGCTCGGTTACATCTTCACCTTCCTTGCTGCGAAGTCTGCACCATATCTTTAAGGGATAACCATAGGTCAAACGCAGTTGCCGACACTCAATAGGTGTATAACGCGGCCTTTCAAGCTCATAGTGGAGATATTCCAAACACATGGTCTTATCATAACTTTCAATAGGAAATATCTCCCGAAACAGAGCCTCGAGCCCGATACACTTTCTCTTGGTAACTGTCACCTTTTCCTGCAAAAAACGCTCGTAACTTCTTCTCTGTATTGCTACAAGATCTGGTATCTTAACGGCGTCTTGGACCTTGCCAAAACTACGAACAGCTCGACCGGCACCATTCTTCACCATTACCAATCTCCCACAATAAATGTAACCAAAACTTTTCCGGCACAAAAGATTGGTGCCGGACAACATAACTCTCCCGCAAGTTTAGGACCTCGTATTTCGTGATGCGTAGCTCGCACCTCACAGATGAGAGTTCGATTCATTCTACATGGTTCCTATTTAGGTTAGCTCAACTACTGCACCCACGGCCTCAAGCTTTTGTTGCGCAGCCTCGGCTTCCTCTTTGCTCACCCCTTCTTTTACCGGCTTAGGTACGCTGTCGACAAGGTCCTTGGCTTCCTTGAGACCAAGTGACGTCAAAGCTCTTACTTCCTTGATAACCTGAATCTTTTTATCACCAAATTCTTTCAGGATTACATTGAAGGTGGTTTTTTCTTCCTTTTCCTCAGCCTGGGCCTGTGGAACCGGTCCTGCCATCATAACAGCACCGCCGGCTGCCGGCTCAATTCCATATTCGTCCTTGAGGTAATCACCAAGTTCCTTGGCCTGCATCAATTTTAGCCCGGCTATCTTGTCTCCAAGCTTCTTTATCTCGCTGCTCCATTTCTTTGTCTCTTTAGAATCCTGAGCAGATTTTGATTTTTTACTCTCTTTTGCCTCTTCTTTCACATCCTCTTTTAATTCTTCTTTTGTATTGTTTTTTGCTTGTTCCTTTTCTGCCGTTTTAGCCATTTCAAGTCAACTCCTATTAGTAAACGCCTTGCGGTAGCCGAAACTACACTGTTCCGTTTAACCCGTTATAGGGACAGCCACACTGGCAACAATATTTCAAATCTCCTGCCTCGTTGGATAACTTAAGCTGCTTCCTTCTCCGCTCTTTCAATAATAGTCTTTATGCAGCCTGCGATAAGGCCGGCAGGAGCAATAAATGTGGCGGCCAATCTGGATGCCGGTGCTTGCGCAATAGCGACAATTGTACTCTGCAATTCCGCTCGAGTCGGCAGTTTTGACAGTTGCTCCGCCGCCTTGTCCTCTAAAGCAGAACCATCCAGAAAGGCGCCTTTAATCTCTATCACTGGAACCTTGCTACGCCATTCGACCAGTTCTTTCGCAACGTCAACGATACTATCACCACCATAAACAATAGCACAAGGGCCGCTGAATAAAGTCGTTGCTGATTCCATCTTGAGAACATGCAACGCCTTTTTGAACAGGGAATTCCGCACAACCAATAACCTGATACCCTTTTCTTTAAGATCCCCGCGAATCAGGTTATTGTCTACGCCACCTATGCCTTTGGTACTGACAACTAAAAAATCCTGGATATCTTCCTCGACAAGCCTCTTTTGCATTTCAGCCTGAAGTAATTCTTTTACGCGTTTGCTCATCTTCGCACCTGCTAATATATAAAGCTGTTGATTGTCAGCTAATTGCTGACTATCGGGTATCGGTTCTTTTCTAAATACTCACTGTTATGCTCGGGCTCATTGTCGCAGATATAGATACTTTTTTGATATATGTACCTTTTGCCGACGCCGGCTTGATTTTCTTTATGTGTGAGACAAAAGCCTCGATATTTCCTATTAGTTTCTCGGCCTCGAAGCTTTGCTTGCCAACTACCGTATGAACATTACCACCCGCATCGTTCCTAAACTCCACCTTGCCTGCGGCGAATTCAGATATCGCTGTTATAACATCGCCGGTTACCGTACCATTTTTGGGCGACGGCATCTTTCCCTGCGGACCGAGAATCCGGCCGAGCTTACCCACTTTGCCCATCACCTTCGGAGAAGCAATAGCTACATCGAAATCCAGCCATCCATCAGTGATTTTCTTTATCAGGTCATCACAGCCGGCCTCAATAGCACCGGCATTCTTGGCTGACTCAATCTCAGCATCCTCGCAGAAGGCAATAACTTTTTTCTGCTTACCTATTCCGTAAGGAAGAGATATCGAGCCGCGAACCATCTGATCGGCTTGCTTGGGATCAATGCCAAGATGCATCACACATTCTATGCTCTGGTCAAATTTTACGGACTTAAACAATTTGACTTTTTCAACCGCATCAGGAAGACTCACCGGCTCTTTCGTTACCTGTTCACTCTCTTGTTTGTATCTTTTGCTTCTAAATCCCATAGCTCGGTCTGTAGATAATACCTCTTTCTGTTCGTTATACTTTATCTTCTATTTCTATACCCATACTTCTGGCAGTACCTCTAATAATCTTCTCGGCCTGCTCCAAATCGTATGCGTTCAAATCTTTGAACTTGGTCTCAGCAATTTTTCGCACTTGCTCTGCACTAATTTTCCCGACTTTCTCTTTATTCGGAACACCACTGCCCTTTGCAATTTCGGCGGCCTGTTTCAGTAAAACTGCTGCCGGCGGACTCTTGACCTCGAAGATAAAACTCTTGTCCCTGTAGACGGTTATAACAACCGGCACTATTGTTCCATTTAGCTGTTTTGTCCGTTCGTTGAACTGTGAAACAAACTGACCTATATTAACACCGTGTTGGCCCAGAGCAGGTCCTATCGGTGGGGCCGGAGTCGCCTGACCGCCGGGCGCCTGCAATTTAATCTTTAATGCTACTTCTTTGGCCATTCGTCACCTTTGTAACGTATCTTCTATCATTAACTTACGCAATTACTCCTGCGTTAGCGTCTATACTTTTTCTATCTGCCAATACTCTATATCAAGCGGCGTATTTCTCCCGAATATGGTAACTATAACCTTTACAATACCACGCTCTGTATCAATCGAATCAACCGTTCCTTCAAAATTCTCAAACGCTCCTTCGCGAATTTTTATCATATCACCCTTCTCAAACTCCACCTTGATGCTGGGTGCCTCTTCAGGCTTTTCTGTCTCTACAAGCATCTTGGCAACATCCGTATCACGCATAGGGGTGGGTATTCCTTCGGTTCCGATGAAGTCTCCGACGCCCGATGTTTCTTTGATCAAAAACCATGCTTTTTCACGCACCCGGCCGTCCTCGGCCGGCTCCATTTCCATAAATACATACCCGGGATATAGTTTCCGCTTATGGACTGTCTGCTTGCTGCCGCGGATACGTCTAACCTGTTCAACTGGAACCTCTATTCTGCCTATAATATCGGTTAAACCCTCTTGTTTTACTTTCTGAGTAAGGGCTCCTTTGACCTGCATCTCCTTATTTGCCGCAACTCGTAAAACATACCACTGCATATTAATACCTATCTCGTATTGTCTATCCTAATCTATAGCTTTGAGAGGCTTATTGTTCCAAACGATTCACTAATTATTCTGCCGGCTTAAATATTATATTGCAAACAATCAAGATAGCAGCCATTTAAAAAACAATTGAAAACCCAAATCTGTAAAACCAAGAAATCCGGCCAAAAGAGCTACAAGAACAATAACGATAAATGTCGATACCGCTATTTCCTTTCTGGTGGACCAGCTAACCTTCTTCATTTCGCCTTCGGCCGCGATCATAAAATCTGCAATCGTCTGCTTATTCACCAGCAAAAAAATCAAAAGGCCCAGGACAACAAAAATACCCGCAGGAACCATTGTCTTGGTCCATAAACCAAAATCCCAGGCATCCAGTTTCTTGTATAGATTATAACAACCTAAGCCTACAACTAAGGCTGCACCAAATGCACTAAAAAGCCTTGTATATTTGCCCTGACCACGTTTATAAACATCAAATACCATTACATTCTCACATCTATTGCCAAAAAATACATTTACAAGCAGGCCAGGAGGGAATCGAACCCCCAACCTTCGGTTTTGGAGACCGACGCTCTGCCAATTGAGCTACTGGCCTAATTTCTATGGATTTCCATCTTTCGATAAGATGCAAAATAGGTCACCTGCTATTGTTTCACCACAAAAAGGGGCTCGTTTACTTACGGCGTATCTTATGGACAGTATGTTTACGTTCCTTTTTACAAAATTTATTAAGCTTTAATTTCGGAGTCCCCTCCGCAACACTTACACTTGTACGATAGTTTCTCTGTCTACACTCAACACATTCAAGCCAGACAAATTCCCGTTTGCTTTTCTTCTTAGCCATATAAATGCCTCTGTCCGACGAAATGGCCCATTCTTATAGAAATTTTCTTCGCCTGTTCCATATTAAACACTGTTTAACTTCTAATGACGTGCGTTTACCTGAGAGGTAACATAAATATAGCTTATTGAGTTTGGGAAACCAAAAATTCTTCCTGCCCTGCAAATATTTACCAGACCACCTTGTAACGATGCTGACACGTTTGCTGTTGACAACCGTGGATTCAACAATTCTAAAGAGATAATCATTCAAGGATTTTCGTTACTACACCAGCACCGACTGTCCGACCTCCCTCACGAATGGCAAACCGAAGGCCTTCTTCCATAGCGATGGGAGCAATAATCTCCACCTCCATCGCAATATTATCGCCCGGCATACACATCTCCGCCGTCTTGCCTTCCCGGCTCATTAACGCATTTACCGAACCCGTAACATCGGTTGTTCTGAAATAAAACTGCGGCCTGTAGCCTGCGAAAAATGGTGTGTGACGGCCGCCTTCTTCCTTGGTCAAAACATAAACCTCCGAATGAAACTTCGTATGAGGTGTAATAGAACCGGGAGCCGCTACTACCTGACCTCGCTCCAGGTCTTTCTTCTCCACTCCACGAAGAAGAAGGCCGATGTTATCGCCGGCCTGACCTTCATCAAGCGTTTTGTTAAACATCTCTACACCGGTAACAACCGTCTTGCGAGTCTCTTTTGCAAGACCGACAATTTCAACTTCCTCGCCAACTCGCACTTTACCTCGCTCAACTCGCCCTGTACCCACCGTGCCGCGGCCCTTGATGCTGAAAACATCCTCGACCGGCATAAGGAAAGGCTTATCAACATCACGCTCAGGAACTGGAAGATAATCATCCACAGCTACCATCAATTCGTCTACGCATTTGCACGCTTCATCATCTTTACCTTCACTTTCCATCGCCGCCAAAGCTGAGCCCCGAATAAGGGGAATCTCGTCACCGGGGAACTCGTATTTGTTCAGAAGTTCTCTTATCTCGAGTTCGACCAACTCCAGCAGCTCCGGATCATCAACCTGGTCCACCTTGTTCAGGAATACAACTATCCGGGGTACGTTAACCTGACGAGCCAAAAGAATGTGCTCACGAGTCTGCGGCATAGGACCATCTCCGGCTGCCACCACTAAAATGGCACCGTCCATCTGTGCCGCTCCGGTTATCATATTCTTGATATAATCGGCGTGACCCGGGCAATCAACATGGGCATAGTGACGCTTTTCCGTTTCATACTCAACGTGAGCTGTGTTGATTGTAACACCCCGTTCCTTCTCTTCGGGGGCGTTGTCAATATCATCGAACCTCTTGATATTACCACCACCGGCTACGTGCGCCAGCCGCATTGTGATTGCTGCCGTCAATGTCGTTTTGCCGTGGTCAACATGACCTATAGTTCCGATATTGATATGTGGTTTTACACGCTCAAATACTGCCTTTGCCATCTTAATATACACCTCCAATGTGCTGGGTTAGTATTTATTGACACCTGCCTTTGTAAAACTAAACAAATAGTTTAAACTTCTATATTTAACTCAAAGCTAAGATTAACGATAGATTTGCAAGCTATCTCAGCCTGACATGCTTGCATTTAGCTGCTGATGGGGCTTGAACCCATGACCTCGTCCTTACCAAGGACGCGCTCTACCACTGAGCTACAGCAGCAACACTGATTTTACTATTCACCACTCTGGTGAAAAAAACAAAAAGAAAAAGATAAAAAAAGACTCTACCTCTTTTGCAAAAAGCAAAAGATACACCTCACCCTTCTTTCTGCCTCAACAAACTTATATGTTAATACAGAAATTTTTAAGGATATCATGCTATTTTCAAAATATAAACGATTTATATTATAAAACTATCGTGAGAAGTGCAAAGATAAAAAAAATAAAAAATGAAAAAAATTGAAAAAAAACGTCGCCTCTCTCTTTTACCCTTAAAATGCCGCTTTTCCCAGCAAAAAACCGGCTTTTGCACGGATTGACAAATCTTGAAAGCATCAAAAGTCTTGATTAAAGTTAAAAAAACCGGTTTCCCAAAACAAATAACAGATTAATTTTTTTATTTTCACAGAAAAATCGTCAAAAACAGCCCTCATAGAACGCCATAGTATATACACACTGACTCTAATCAAATAATGCCCGGTTAAGCACCTTTTTTGACGTGTCCGGCTCTTTGGCCTCAAGAAAGCGTTTAAGCCACAGTTTTACTTGCATGAGCCACTTCGGCCTCTCACGGGCGGGCTTGATTTTGGCTAAGGA
>SMTZ1_10000543_pt1 | contig 35373 bp, 34 predicted proteins | sample DeeMarSWOR136_30_FD_25667 | JGI IMG/M metagenome (IMG submission 25667)
TTCCCAACCCCGGTGGGCCCGATCATGATGATGTTGTTCTTTATATTCCCCACTCCTTCGAAACGGCTGGACTGCTTGAACTTCTCCAGGAAATTGATGCGATTGAAGTGAGTGCAGATCTTCGTGGCCAATACCGCCTTTGCCTCGTCTTGCTTGATGACATATTCGCTGAGATGGGCCTCCAGTTCCTCGGGCTTCATATCGAAACGGGTCTTCTCCAATCCATGGGACTCCTTTTTCCTCTTGCCTCCCGCATCGCCCCTCCCGGCCTTTGGGAAGAGCATCGGCACCACCAGCCTGATTCGGTCGCCGTACTTCTTGCCGAGGTACTCGTTGAGTTCCTTCTCCAACTCTTTTTGGTCGGGGATCTTAGAATCGGAATCCCATGTTTTTCCCATCTCCCAAGGCCCTCATGTATGAATTTACATCCTTATTATAGTCGCTATTCCGCCAATTTTCAAGGACGGATGCGGACCCTGATCCACCATCAAGGCATCATCTGCCATGCGACAGGCTCATGGCCCTGAGAAAAGTCGAAGGGCGGCGTTGTCTTCGATCCCTCCTCTCGTTCGACCTTGAGGCTCTCGACAGGCTTGCGGCGTATTGCTCTATACGCCTCAGTCGTCGCTCCTCGGCGCCTTGCATCTAATACCTTGCTGGTGATCAGGAATACTCCATAACCTGCTGATTTCAGTTTTGATAGATGAATTAGACGGTGGATTTTGGCGGATCTCCCCTGTCGAGGCCAAGGAAAAGGAGGTGGGGGTCTCACGATGGTGAATATCACCGTTCTTGACCATAAAGCCGCCTCTGCACCGACTTCCACGGGTCTTCGCCTGATCTCTCCACATCCTTTAAGAAGGCCAGCATCTTCCCCAGATCCTCGCCTAGGCGGCGGTGGAGTTCCTTGAACAGTTCCAATTGCCCGGTATATTGCCAGTAGGAAAGGAGGACGGCGTTGTTGAGCTCTTCATCCTCAAATCCGAGGTACAGCGGGGTTTTCAGCTGGGCCTTAAGGCGTCGAAAGCCTTGTTTTGCTTCCCGGAAGATCCCCTCCCTCAATTGGAGCTTCTTCTCCCTCGTTAAATCCCTTTCATATAGGCGTTGTACTTCTGCGCACGTACCATGGATGAATGTGCCGAAGACAAGATCATCGTGTAGGACATTGGAGGCGTCCCGATGGTCCGAGGAATCCCTTCCAGACCGCTCCAAGAAGAAGTCAATGGCGCCTTGATCGCCCATAAAGGTAGCCATCTGTTCGTTAAACTCCAAATGATCCTTAATAAAAAGGGTAGTGTGGGTCAGTTCGTGAATGACGATCTGGGCGATGATAGCCCTTTTCTGATCCAACATCGTTGAATAGATGGGATCCTTGAACCATCCGAGGGTGCTGTATGCGCAGGCCCTTCGCAAGCAGGTGTCAAAGCCCTCCCTCTCCAGTTTCTCCCTCTCCTTTTGGGCCCGGTCCAAACTGAAGAATCCCTTATATGACATCTCCCCCACGAGGGGAAACCTCCATTTGTACGGGCTGAGGCTATCCTTGGGGCATGCTGAAATCACGTAGAGCAATGCTCCCTCGTCAACCTCGAAATACCTCGAATAACTCTCCGTCTTTTTCAGCCCTATCTCCTCCTGGGCAAATTGCTTGACCTCCAGCACGAATTGTATACGATCCTTCGTCTCCTGACTCATGGAGGGATCGGTGAAGACGACCTCGTTTGATCGACTGAGCAGGAGCACCTTGGCCTGTCCATACCCCAACCGGGTTAGATAAGCCGCCGTGGAACACCCGCAGAGAAGAACCAGGAGAAGGATTCCGATTGCGATGGTGCGTTTTTCAAGCCTCATGGCTTCGCCGCCCTTTCCATGGGGCCACGTTACACCGAATCATACCATAATCGGCAGGGGGTATCAAAAACCGGTTTGCATTCCATGAGCGATGGGGTATACTGATCCACGGATGGGAGGGGGGTTGGCGATGGCCATTCCTGTCCGACTGAAGAACTATCTGGAAAAGAGCGGTATTGCTTACCATGTCTCCTATCACCAGAGGGCGTACACCGCGCAAGAGGTTGCCGCTGCTCAGCACGTCTCGGGAAGGGAACTGGCGAAGGTGGTCATGGTAAGGGTAGAGGGGGAGCTCGTGATGATGGTACTTCCCGCGAGTTCCATGGTGGATATGGAAAAGCTGAAAGGGCTCTTCCGGGGAAAAGAGGCACAGTTGGCCCGGGAGGAAGAGTTTCAAGGCCTTTTCCCCGATTGTGAAATCGGGGCAATGCCCCCCTTTGGGAATCTATACGATCTTGAGGTCTATATCGACGCCTCCCTCGCCGAGCAACCGCACATCGTCTTTCAGGCCGGAAGCCACGTCGAGACCATCAGCATGGCGTATGGGGACTTCGCCAATGTGGTCCAGCCCAAGGTGATGGATTTTGCCATTCACCGATGATATCCTTTCCAGGAGCATTACGAGTCTTGGGAAAGGGAGCCCTGAGCGCTAATGTATCCCGTTGTTGAATGACAATGTTCACGGAAAAACCAGTCTCCACGTAACCTTAACCGCAGCCCTCAACAGGAGCACTCCACAACCGCAGCACAGCAACACCGCAGCACCAAATGGGCGCAGGACCGCAGAACCGCAAATGGTCAATCGATGATCACGTTGGTCTCCGTCCTGATCACTCCCGGGATTCCCTGGATCCTGGAGACGCTGAAATCCCCCAGCGAACGTACGTCAGAGGATTCTACCAGAGCGATGACATCGAATGGTCCGGTGATGGCGTGGCAGGTCTTCACTCCCTCCATCCCGGCTATTTTCCCCGCCACCTCCTTCGCCATTCCGGCGGCGCACTCCACGAAGATGTACGCTGAAATGGCCATCCAAACACTCCTTTCACCCTTCTTCGAGGGATTCCAGTTCGAATTGAACTGTCCCGACGGGAAGATCGAGCCCAATTCGGACAGGGACTCTCCTCCCATCCCTGGTAAACCAGATCCTTATGATTCCCTCCCTCCCCCCGAGGGATGAGAAGGGAACCGTCGATTCCAGGCAAATGACATCCACCGCCCCCCCCCACTGGGTTTCAATGGATTCCCCTCTGGCGTTGAAGCAGACCTTCCTCAGTTTGACCCCATCGTAAATGGTCATCCGAAGCTCTTGAGCTGGTTTGATCTCCTCACCTAAATAGTATTTGACGAAGAAGGAGAGGGGATCTTGGGTGTTGGGGGGAACAGCCACCTCCCTCGTCCCATCGACGACAATCAGGTTATCCCCTCGGCTGAACGTGAGCACGGACCGGTAACGCTTCTCCCCGGAAAAGATCCCCCTCTGGTGGATCTCCTTCACATATCGCAGAGATCCCAAATGACGGCGGTCGACCCACGAATAGAACCGGTTGTGCATCCGGAAGAACCAACTGGTCACCCCCGTGGTGTCCACCTGCGCTTGGACCAAATAGACCTTCTCCCCCGCGTCAGATCGAGCCTCTTCCAACGTGACAATTGCCTCGAGAATCCGAAGACCGAACTTTTGGACGCCGTAGCTGAAACGCCTCTTCCCAGAAAAGGCCTCTCGCCCTTCGGGGATGGTAGCCATCCCGCTTTCCCCCCATGCCGCGCAACAGCCGACCAATACCAGGGCGAATCCAATGGTAATGCGGGTGCGCCATTTCGTGCTGTGTTCTTCAGGCAACTCCGTTCTCCTGCCGTCTAGCTCCTTTTTCGGATTACTGTTCTCGGCCCCCTGATGCGAAGCGCCATGCGGAGAGAGCGGCTCCCAGAGCCCCAACGATTTGTGGCTCCTCGGGGACAAGGACTTCCGTTTTCAACAATCGCCTCAGTGCATCTACAATTCCCCGGTTCTTGGCGACACCCCCAGTCATGGTGATTGGCCTCTCCACCCTCAGCTTGCCGGCCATGGTGAAGATCCTCTTGGATATGGCCTCGTGCAACCCCCTGATGATATCGTTCTTGGAGCAACCCGCCGCAATGAGCGAGATCACCTCCGATTCGGCGAAGACCGTGCACATGCTGCTGATGACTATGCCGTTTTTCCCTCGAATGGATCTCTCCCCCATTTCCGTCAAGTCCACCTCCAATGCCCCCGCCATTACCTCCAGAAACCTCCCCGTCCCGGCGGCACACTTATCGTTCATCACGAAGTCCACTACCCGCCCTTCCGTATCGATGCTGATGACCTTGCTATCTTGTCCCCCCATATCGATCACGGTCCGCGTGCGGGGATAGAGCCGGTAAGCGCCCCGTGCATGACAGGTAATCTCGGTAATCGTCCTGGTTGCAAAGGGGACGCTGATCCTCCCGTAGCCCGTCGCCACCGTAGCCGAGAGGTCTTCGAATTGCAGGTGGGCCTTCTCCAATGCCCCCTGCATACACACCCGTGCGGCCTTCTGGGTATCCGCCCCCGTCGGGATTATGGAATAGCTCATCATCTCCCCGTCCTTGAGGATGACGGCCTCCGACGAGAGGGACCCGATATCAACTCCCGAGACGATCACTTCTCACCCCAACATCTCGATAAAGGCCTCCAACCTCGTCCTGGTCTGCCCTTCGGAGTAGTTTCCAATATCGGCCCCATCTCCATCCAGGACAAGCGTGGGAATCCCCCTTTCCCTCATCACGTCTCGAACCATGTGAGACCCACCGCAACTCTGTCTACAACCCCAGTGGGAGAAGTGGATTGCCCCATCGGCGCGGTATTTCTCCGCCATTTCCAGGATTGCCTCGATCCGACGTTCTATGGGACCACATCCCCGATTGGAGAGCATCTTCGAGGCTAACCCCTCCAAGGGATGCCTTGGATCCATGGCCTCCCAATAGATATGGTTGGCCTCCTCAAAGGAGACCGCCGCGCCTCGCCGTTCGAGGATATCGAATATGGTATTAGGATAGTATGGTCTGATGTGGTGGAGCCAGAGGAGCCTGTACTTCTCCTCCGCGATGACCCCCTCGCCCCGATTGACCCGCCCTTGAACCACCCCGTGAAGGGCCCGAAAGAAGGCGAGCCCGAGCTCGCTCCCCCCTGCGGAGAAGTTCATTCCCAGAACGTAGCTCATACCCTCGCTTCCCGGAAATGGGGAGGGAATCGCCCGTCGGAGCTCATTGATTTTCAGCATCACCTGCCGGGTTCGATTGGAGAGCTCAAGGACCTCCGCTGCCCGCTCCCCATCCAGATGATGGGCCGTCCTCCTCTCGATTGCATCGGCGACGTCCCTCAACTGATCCACCAGGTAGGCATGAGCCCGACCATCACTTCCATACGGGACATCTATGAGGTAGTGGTCACAACCGAATAGGTGGCTCATGTTGTGAAAGAACCGGTGCGCCCCGTCGCAGAGGTGAGAGGTGGAGATGATGAGATCCGGTTCCGGGAGGTATCCTCCCAAGGCCAGCCCCGCGGCACATCGATAGAAGGAGCAGAGATCGGCGGAGTAAAGGTTCTGTTCGGCCACCGAGATGGCGTGCTGGCTGACACTCAGGTGGGCCGCGAGGCAGGCGATTACCTCGGGAAGGATTGGGTGCAGGCCGAAGGCGTACGGGATTTCAGAAGGGGTGAAGGCGCTGATCCAGGCCACGGACCGCTCTCGGCGGAATCCCCTCTTCATGTTGTCGAACAGGAAGTCCAACCACAACCCAAACGCCCTATTCTCCTTCCTGTAGGACCATTTGCCCCCCCCTTTTGCCAACGTTATGGCAACACCGGACCTGAGGAGTCCACCCACGAGCTTCGAGAGCAGTCCCCTTTTTATCCCTTCAAACATGTTCCCTCAACATCTCCAGAAATGCCTCGATGCGGGTCTTGAGCCTCCCCATGGTTCCCGGGGTATAGTCGCTATCGAGGATAAGGGACGGGATGTTCCGAGCATCTAACCTCTCCTTGAGCAAGGGGATGTCGTACAGAAAGGTATCACAGAATTTTAGCGTGTAACAGATGACCCCATGGACGTCGAAGTCCGCCGCCAAGTTCATCACGTGATCGAGTCTCCTGTCGGAGTCCATCATCCTCGCGCAGGGAATCCTGGAAAGATAGTGTCTACTGAGGGCCAGGACTGGATCGTCGTCCTGCTCAACGCAGTCCCAGAAGTATCTCGACCCGGTGCAGAGGTCGTCGCAGGCGAACTCTCCGCCCGCCTCCTCAATCAGATCTGCGATTCCGGAAGCCTCCATAATGCTCCCCGTAATCATCACCCTGGGAAGGTGTGTTCGGAGGGCGGCCCCGTCCCTGAGTTCGCCAACAAGCGTTTGCAGTAGTCTCAAGTATTCCTCCTTGGGCAGCACCATGTCGGCCTTGACCAAATGCATCACCTGAGATCCGGAAATGGAGAGTCTATGGGTTTTCCTCAGATCGTAGAGCTCCTTGAGCAAACGCCGTCCCCTGTTGGAGAGGAAGACGGCTTCACCGATCGCTTCCTCGGAGATGGAGACCTCAAATCCCTCCTCCAGCGCCTCTTTAAACCCGATGAGCGTCTCGCTGAAATGGCCAAGGGCAACTCCCGCGGGGACTCTGGGGAGGTCGATGAGGTACACACGCGGCGTCCGCGCATAAGTCCTCCAAGCATCGTATAGCCGACGAAGCCCGTCGCAGGAATTGACCAGCACAAGTCCATCCATGAAATCCAGATCCCCCCTTATCGCCGTCGCTAGGGAACTCCGGACATACGGACAGAAATTACTGTGGAGATAGGAATCGGCCATATCCGAGGTGGGTTCTGGAATGATGCGATAAGGGATGATTCCGCCAGCCAGCATGATCTCCAACGGCGTATAACAACAGAGCCATCCCATTATGGGCCTCCCCGCCTTCTTGAGGTTGCCGATGGGGTCCTTGAGCAATTCCTCGATTCGCCCAAGCGTAGTCGTTTCCCCTGCGAATCGCTCCAGTCCTGCCTTCACATACATCCCAACTTCTTCAGGTTGACGATGAGTATGGATATGGCCGCGGGTGTGACTCCCGAAATTCGAGAGGCTTGTCCGATGGAGATTGGCCTCAGCTGGGACAGTTTCTCCCTCACCTCGGTGGAAAGCCCCACAATGGATTGAAAGTTCATGTCCTCGGGAATCCTCAGATTCTCGAGCCTCTTAAACCGCTCGATCTGCTCCTGTTGCCGTAACAAATATCCCTCATATTTGATCTGAATCTCCAGTTGGTCCCGTGCCTCCCGATCGAAATCCGATAGCCCAGCGTCGAATGCCAGGAGGTCTGAAAGGTTCACCTCAGGCCTTTTGAGGATTTCCCGCAGGGATGTGGCCCCCCTTATGGGCGACGTCCCCATCGCCCGAAGTCTGTCGTTATTCCCCTTCGTGGGGTTGACGATCCACCGGGAGACCCGCGCTATCAAGCTGTCGATGGCCTCCTTCTTCTGCAGGAAGATCTCATACTCCCCCTCCGGCACGAGGCCAACCCGGTATCCCTTCTCCCTCAACCTGAGGTCCGCGTTATCCTCCCTGAGGAAAAGCCGGTATTCGGCCCGTGAGGTGAACATGCGATAGGGTTCATTAGTCCCCCTGGTGACCAGGTCATCGATCAGGACGCCTACGTAGGCCTCGGCTCGATCCAAGATCAAGGGGGGTCTTCCCTCCAGTTTGAGGGAGGCATTGATACCGGCAATGATTCCCTGGGCCGCCGCTTCCTCATAGCCCGAGGTTCCGTTGATCTGTCCAGCATGAAACAGCCCCCGTATCCTCTTGGTCTCCAAGGATGGCTTCAGTTCCGCGGGATCGACATAATCGTACTCGATGGCGTAGCCAGGCCTTACTATCTCCACTTCCTCCAATCCCTCGATGCTCCGTAACATCCGGTACTGGATATCCAATGGGAGGCTTGTAGACAACCCATTGGGATAGACTTCGGCGGTATCGAGCCCCTCGGGCTCGATGAATATCTGGTGGCGCTCCTTTTCGGCGAATCGAACCACCTTGTCCTCAATGGACGGACAATATCTGGCCCCGGTACCCGTGATGACCCCGCTGTAGAGCGGGGAACGATCGAGACCGCCCTTTATGATTTCGTGCGTTTTGGAATTGGTATAGGTAATGTAGCACGGTACTTGTCTTCTCCTTATCTCCCTCGTGGAGAAGGAAAAGGGAACGGGGGGATCATCGCCCAACTGGGGAGTCATCTTGCCGAAATCCACGCTCTTCCCATTCAATCGGGGCGTGGTGCCGGTCTTCAATCTCCCCATCCTGAACCCCAGCTCTCCGAGGCACTCCGAAAGTCCAAGGGCAGGAGAATCTCCCATCCTCCCAGCGGGGAAATGCTTCAATCCGATGTGGATGAGCCCGTTGAGAAAGGTCCCCGTTGCCAATATGACCGTGTCCCCATGAACAGTCTCCCCAAAGCCCGTCGTCACACCAGCCACGCAACCATCCTTAGTCACGATGCGCTCCACCGTGGCCTGTTTGATATCCAGGTTTCCCTGCTCCTCAACGGCCTTCTTCATCCTCATCCGGTAACGGTTCCTGTCCACCTGAGCCCTTGACGACCTCACTGCGGGTCCCTTCCTCGTATTCAGCTGACGGAATTGTATCCCCGTATCATCGGTGGCCTTGGCCATCTCTCCCCCTAGGGCATCTATCTCCTTCACCAGGTGCCCCTTGCCCAGCCCTCCCACGGCGGGGTTGCAGGACATGAAACCGATGGTGTCCATATTCATGGTCACCATCAGCGTCGGATGCCCCAACCGCGCTGCCGCCAGTGCCGCTTCAATGCCGGCATGACCACCGCCCACCACGATCACATCGTATCTGCTATGAGGACGACGAGCCATAAGGGATAGCCTATACGATCGGTCAGGGCCCTTCCGGGCCCCGACAGGCCTTAACGCAAATGCCGCAAATGCGGTGCCGGATGTTACGCTCCTTGCAGAGGGCCCTCACCTTCTCATAACACGCCATGTGATCGAATTCCGGGGGTTCCTCACCGATGGCGCCGGCCGGGCACACGGGGATACAAGCCCGACAGCTACCACAGTCCCGCCCAATGGGCTCATCCGGTTTCAGGGGGATGTCGGTGAGAACGCTGACCAACCTGATTCGTGCGCCGAATTTCGGGTTCACCAGGAGGTTATTCCTCCCAATCCACCCCAATCCCGCCTCCTTGGCCACGCGCTTATGGGATAGATGGCCTCGTTGCTTCTCCCAATCGACTACTTGAGATGCGGGAATGGGGAGGGCATCGAACCCCTGGTTTTGGATATGAAAGGTAATCCTGAGGGCCATCTCATCCAGAAGGACATTCACCCTCTGATAGTGAAAGAAGTAGAGGGGAGTCGGCCCATCCTCAATCCCCTCGAGGACCCTATCCGAGAGATGCACCCCCAACGAGATGGCATAGGGAAGGTTATCGACCCCCTGGGGGGGGAGGGAGAGAAACCCCTCCCTCAGGGATTCGACGCGAGCCACCCCGAAGAGAGAAGCCCCCAATTCGAACGAAAGCCCCTTCAGGCTTTTGTAATTCGCCGTATCCGACACGCTATCGTTCCTCGAATAGACGGAGCTGGAATTCCTCCATCCCTGAGGGGAATTTGATGGGGTAGGTTCCCGTGAAACAGGCATAGCAGAAGCTGCTGTTATCATCCCCTACGCACCGTTTCAGGCCCTCCAGGCTGAGATACCCGAGGGAATCCGAGGTGATGTAACGGTTTATCTCCTCGATGGTGTGGGATGAGGCGATGAGCTCGGACTTCATGGGGGTATCGATCCCGAAGAAACAGGGGTGGGTAATGGGGGGAGAACTGATTCGAACGTGAATCCCTTGGGCTCCGGCCCTTCGGATCATCTTCATGATCTTCCTGCTGGTGGTGGCCCTCACGATGGAGTCGTCGATCACCGCGACCCCCTTTCCACTGATGAGCTCCCTCACCGGGTTCAACTTGATCTTGACGCCGAAATGCCTGATGGACTGCCGGGGCTCGATGAACGTTCGGCCCACGTAGTGGTTTCTGATGAGGCCCAGCTCTATGGGGATGTTGGCCTCGTGGGCATAGCCGATGGCCGCGGAAAAGCCCGAATCGGGGGTGGGAATGACGATGTCCGCCTCGGCGGGATGTTCCCTGGCTAGTTGAACCCCCATTTCCCTCCTCACCCCGTAAACGTTTCGTCCAAAGAAGAAGCTGTCGGGACGGGCGAAATAGATGAACTCGAACACACAATGGGAAGGCTTCACCGGGGCGAAGGGGTAGAGGGAGGTGAGCCCACCCTCGTTGATGACCACCATCTCACCCGGCTCGATCTCCCTCGCGAACTCGGCCCCGATGAGGTCGAAGGCACAGGTCTCCGAGGCGACGAAATACGCGTTCTTGTGGCGACCCAATACCAGGGGCCTGAACCCATGGGGATCGCGCACCGCTATCATCTCGTCCTCGCTCAAAAAGAGCAGACAATAGGCCCCCTCCACCTGCTTGAGGGCCCTGACCACCCTGCCCGCCAGATCCTGTTCATGGGAGAGGGCGATCAGGTGAACGATGATCTCCGTGTCCATGGTCGATTGGAAAATGGAGCCATGTGCCTCCAGTTCGTCCCTGAGGATGTGGGCGTTGGTGAGGTTTCCGTTGTGGGCAACGGCCAGACCTCCCCGGACGTAATGGACCGTGAAGGGTTGGGCGTTTTTCAGATCGCTAGTCCCGGCCGTCGAGTATCTCACGTGGCCGATGGCGCTCCGTCCGGGAAGCCCTCTCAGAACATCCCTGGTGAAGATCTCGGAGACCAGCCCCATGTTGCGGTAGGAGTGCAGGGCGTGGGTATCGGAGGAGACGATCCCCGCGCTCTCCTGGCCTCTGTGCTGAAGGGCATACAGGCCCAGATAGGTCACGTTGGCGGCCTCTGGGTGACCGTACACCCCGAACAGGCCGCAGTGTTCGCCCCATCCGCAATTCATATCCTACAGCCTCACGCTGACGCCCCGTCCTCGAAGGTAGGCCTTCACGTCCCCCACGGTGTATTCGTTGTAGTGAAAGATGGAGGCGGCCAAAACGGCATCGGCCCGCCCCTCGCTCAGTCCCTCATAGAGGTGCTCCAGGGTTCCCACCCCGCCCGAGGCGATCACCGGGATATTCACCAGTTCCGATATGGCGCGGGTTAATCTCAGGTCGTAGCCATCCTTGGTCCCATCCCGATCCATGCTGGTCAGCATGAACTCCCCCGCGCCCAGCTCCTCCATCTTCTTGGCCCAATCCAGAACATCCAGGCCCGTTGGCGTCCGCCCGCCGTGGATGTATACCTCCCACGAAGAACCCCTCTCCTTTGCATCGATGGCCACCACGATGCATTGGGACCCGAACCGGTCGGCGGCCTTTCTCACCAGCTCCGGGTTCTCCACCGCGGCGGTATTGACTGAAACCTTATCGGCCCCTGCCCTCAATATCCTCTGGATATCCTCCAGTTTCCTAATGCCCCCCCCCACGGTGAGGGGCACGAAGACTTCTTCAGCGGTCCTCTCCACCACATCGATGATGATGTCCCTCCGGTCGCTGGAGGCGCTGATATCGAGAAAGATGATCTCGTCGGCCCCCTGCTCGTTATAGATCTTCGCATTCTCAACGGGGTCGCCGGCGTCCAGAATATTGACGAAATTCACCCCTTTTACGACCCTCCCACCGTCAACATCCAGGCAGGGAATGATTCTTTTGGCAAGCATTGCTCTCCCGCAAGCGAGTGGCCACAATTGCGTAGCCTTCACCCTTTCATTATATCACGTTTACCCTCCGTAGGCACTGGCGCTCCCGCCTTTCTCCCCCCTCAGAGGACCGGCAGGAATTTCTCGATTTCATAGGGGTGAATCTTCATCCGATAGTCATCCCACTCCACCTTCTTGCTCAGGATGAAGTTGTGGAACACATGTTCCCCCAGGGCATCCCTCACCAAATCGCTCCCCTCCGTCAACTCTATGGCCTCGATGAGGCTCCCGGGCAGGGAGTCGATGCCCAGTTCCTTCCTCTCGTCCACGCTCAGGTGGTAGACATCCTTCTCGACGGGATCCGATAGTTCGTACTTTTCCTGCATCCCCTTAAGGCCCGCTGCTAACATCACCGAAAACGCCAGGTACGGGTTACAGGCGGGATCCGGGCTTCTGTACTCAATTCGTGTTGCCTTCTCCTTTCCGGGCTTGTACATGGGAACCCTCACCAGGGTAGACCGGTTGCGCCGAGCCCACGAGAGGTAAACCGGCGCCTCATAGCCCGGGACAAGCCGCTTATAGGAGTTCACCCACTGGTTGGTTACCGCGGTAATTTCCTGGGAATGCCTGAGGATCCCAGCGATATACCCCTTGGCTACCTCGGAGAGATGGTATGGATCATCCGGATCGAAAAAGGCATTTCTCTCCCCCTTGAACAGGGATTGGTGGGTGTGCATCCCACTGCCGTTTACCCCGAAAATGGGCTTGGGCATGAAGGTGGCATAAACCCCATACTTACTGGCGATCTCCTTGACCACGATCCGATAGGTCATCACGTGATCGGCCATGGTGAGGGCATCCTCAAACCTCAAATCGATCTCGTGTTGGGAGGGGGCAACTTCGTGGTGACTATACTCCACCTTTATCCCCATGGCCTCCAACGTCAAAACCGTCTCCCGCCTCAAATCCCCCGCGGCATCGAGGGTGGTGAGGTCGAAATACCCCCCCTCATCCAGTGTCTCCGGTTCCTTGGCCGACTTGAAGTAGAAATACTCGAGCTCCGGCCCCACGTAGAAGATGTATCCCATCCCCCTCAGCCCCTCCAGGTTCCTCTTCAAGACATACCGGGGATCGCCCTCGTAGGGAGAACCATCGGGATTGAGGATGTCGCAGAACATCCTCGCCACGGCCTTCTCCTTGGGCCTCCAGGGTACCAGTTGAAAGGTACCGGGATCAGGCCTGGCCAGCACATCGCTCTCGTCGATTCGGGCAAACCCCTTGATGGATGAGCCGTCGAACCCCATCCCCTCGTCGAAGGCCCCTTCCAGCTCATCGTCGGTGATGGCAAAGCTCTTCAACTGACCCAGGATATCCGTGAACCAGAGCCTGATGAATTTCACGTCCCGCTCCTTCACGATTTTTAAGACGTCCTCCTTGGTTAGGGATTCATATGGCATAGCTAAGACCCTCCATCGTCCATTTCCGCCCCCTACGAGCCCCTTAAAAAAAGAGGATGTTCGACGTGAACATCCTCGTTCCCGCTCACCTCGGAGTAAAACATACAAAAAGACCTCTTGTCAAGGTCTTTGAGGGGGGCTGAGCGCGGATAACCCCAGCGCTTCGGGGATGTCGCTTCTCAGCAGGTCTATGCTGAGAGGTCAGAGGCTGAAGATAACCAGGCTTACAAATCTCGGGAACTCCGGATCTTGTATGTTGGCTGTTCTCGCCCTATAATTGAGGAATATGGAAAGGAATTGGGATATCTGGGAATACGCCCAAGGAACGTTATTGCCTTCGAGGATCGTCTCGCCCTATGATGGATCCGAAATGGCCCTTATCCCCTCCGGGGAGTTCACCTTCGGAATCGACGAGGAAGAACTGATACAGATATTCGCCCTCGACGGCAAGAAGAATCCGGTTTTCGCCACTGAAGTCCCCGCAAGGAATGTTTTTCTCCATGATTACTACATCGATGTGTATCCCGTGACCAATGCCCAATACGCCACGTTTATCGAGGAGACGAGGCATCGGAATCCCTTTCTCTGGGAAAAAGAGGAGTGGGATGATCCATTGCAGCCCGTGGTGGGATTGGGATGGGACGATGCCAGGGCTTATGCTGCCTGGGCGGGGAAAAAGCTCCCCGAGGAGGAGCAGTGGGAGAAGGCCGCACGAGGCACCGATCGACGGTGGTGGCCTTGGGGGAATGACTTCTATGCCGGGTACGTGAATTCCGGTGAACTTCAGATCGGAAGGACTACCAATGTGAAACGCTTCCCCAAGGGGGTCAGTCCCTATGGATGTTATGACATGTCGGGGAATGTCTGGGAGATGTGCGAGGGGTTTTGGATTCAGAATATGCCCCTGATGAGGGGAGGGTGCTTTTTGGGACGGGCCACCTTTGTAAGGACCACGGTTCGGTGGTCCCCGGAAGATCCCACCGACGGGGCCCATTGGTTGGGATTTCGGTGCGTAAAGGAGGTTCCCACCAGGGAAGTCATGCACGCGTAAATACGGCATTTGGGTCGGGCAGTATCCTCGAGAAGGAAAAGGAGAGCGCTTTCATGGAGAGAAGAACACAGTTATCCATCATCCTCATCAATACCCCGGGTGAGCTCGCAAAGCTCTGCGACGTCCTCAGGGAATCGAATATCAATATCTTGGCCATGAATATTCAGAATGCCAAGGATGCGGTCGAGGAGCTGTTTAAGATTAGGGAGAAGACCCGGAGGAGAATCGCCCTCGCGGAGAGCTATCGAGGCATCCTCAAGGATTCCTCGGACTACTCCATTATTCGAATCCTGGTGGATAAGCCCGAAGAGGCGCGGGGAAGGCTGGCGGAACTGGAATACCTTTTGGATTCGGAGCCCGTTTTGGTCTTTACCCTGATCAACAAGCCCGGCATGCTGGGGCAGGTGGCGAAACGGTTGGGGGAGGGGGGGATCAATATCAACTATACATACGGCTCCGTCATGGAGGATGCAGAGAAATCCATCTTCATTCTCCATGTCTCGGATATGGAGAGGGCGGAGCAATTCTTCGCAAACTCATGATCAGGAGGCCTTACGCCGACATCGATCGCTAGCCCCCCGATATCATCGGCATGATGACCACGGTATCGCTATTTCGTACGAGGCTATCGAAATTTCCAACCCGTTGGTTGATGAGGACGATGGAACGATCCTCGGGGAATGCGACACCCAGGATATCCCTCAGTTTCCCCGGGTTCTCCAGGGGTATCTCCGCTCCCTTCTTCCCGTAGATTTCCGCGAGATAACCGATAAACCTGAATTTAGCCATGCTACCCCAGGGCCGCCGCGACCTCCCCCAGCCCCAGACCCTCGAGCGTCTCCCCCCGGGGGATGCCATTATTATCCCAGCCCCTTATCCCGTAGTACCAGGAGAGCATCTCATCGTATTGAACCCTGTCCAGTTTGTATCCCTTCAGCTTGCCCTGACTCAAGGGCTCCTCGAACCACCTCGATGGGGGATAATCCATCTGCCTGCTCCAGGTTCCATGCTCCCTAATCCAAAAAGATCTGATCAGGGCGTAAATCCTGTCCCCCAACTGGAAGATCTCCTGTTGCCTAATCCCCTCCCCCCTCGCGGCCTCGAGGTACTTCGGATACCAGCCGAGGCCGAAGTCCACCTCTATCCATGGAAGGCGGCAGGTCGTCATGCTCTCAAACAATCCCCCCCTCAACCGCTGAAGCTCGACCACCTTCTCCACCTTCTCCCTGCTATAGGAAAACCGATCCGTCGAGATCTCCCAGGAGATAACCCACGCGTCCTTGTGGTGAGCGCCGATGGGTGAAGTCCCATACGAGAGTGCCATTCCGGGACACGCGTGGCAATCATACGCCGAAACCTCCAATCCCTTGACCTGCATGGCCCACCCCTGAGAGCCACCTCCCACCCGCTCGGAGGCCTTTCGGACCCCCCCAGAAATGATCTCCCCGAGGCCCTTCTTTTCCACGGTATCCTGGATGACCCTCTTACAGCCATCCAAATCCCCCCATGGGATCCTTTCGTCGATCAATCCCCTCTCGGATGCCTCCATCAAGAACCCCAGACAGCTCCCCAGGGATATCGTATCCAGCCCGAACTCGTCCGCCATTCGATTGAGAACCCCCACCTTCGTCAGGTCATCCATCGCGAGATTGGGGCCCAACATCCCCACGTTCTCGTAGTCCAGCTCCGCATCCTTGCCTTCCGCATCCCTGATGATGTTTCCGCACTGCATATTGCAGAGGGGACATCCCTTACGATCCACCTTTACCTCTTCCAGCGCGTATCCATCCAGCCGTTTTGAGAACTGGGAGGTTCCCTCCCGGAAATTGTCGGTGGGGAGACAGCAGTTCTCGTTACACCACTCGAAGACCTGCATGGTCCCCTGTCTGACCCAGAAATCATAATTCTCCTTGCCCTTGATCTCCCCGTAGCCCTCCTTGCCCATCTCCCGCACCCTCTCCTCGTCGAAGAGGGAAACCTTCCCGGTACCCTTAATGACAACGGCCTTGAGGTTCTTGGAGCCCATCACCGCCCCCATCCCCGGCCTTCCACCAGCCCTCCCCCTCTGGGAGATTACATTGGCAAATCCCACCATGCGTTCGCCCGCCGGACCGATGACCAATACCCCTATGTTCTTCCCGTGCTTCGTCTCCAAGCTATCTTGGGACTCGAAGGTCATCTTTCCCCAAATATCGCGGGCGTCGAGGATTTTCACTTCTTCGTCTTGAACGGCGATGTAGCAGGGGAACTGGGATCTCCCCTCCACCACCAGTACATCGTATCCGGCCCTCCGCAAATGCAGCGCGGCCATGCTGCCGATATTTCCGTCGCCATATCCTCCCGTCAGGGGGCTCTTGGAGGCAATAACCAACTTCCCGGAACTGGGTAGGGGAAGGCCCGTCAGGGGGCCCGTTGAGAAGACGATTTTGTTCCCCTCCGACAGTGGGTCGACGCCTCTGACCTCGTCCCAGAGGATCTTTGCGGCAAATCCCCTGCCACCGAGGAACTTTCTCTCCATCTCCTCCGAGATCTCCTCCTTGGATATCCTCCCGTCGGAGAGGTTGACCCTCAAGATTCTCCCTGCATATCCTTTCATTTCCGCACCTCCATCTCTTGCTCTCATTCAGCGAAAACGGCGATAGTTTCGATCCCTAATAGTTCCCAGAACCCACCTTATCTTCCAACAGTTGAGAATCCTCATCCCCCTGCACGAAGACTCCGGTATTTCCGAGACGAACCCTTTCCAGTCCAGTTGCCTTCACCTCGAGGAAGGCCTCTACCATCTCCTGAGCAGTGGGATGTCGGTAATCCCGCATCTGGTTTTCCGGGAAGAAGGCCAAAATGGTGAAGGGGGTATGGGGATCCAATCTTGACAACAGCTTGCCAACCTCCACCAATTGCGGCGTCTCCACCACCTGGGGGATGTAGAGGGAAAGGACCTCCAAGATAAATCCCCTTTTGAGCATCTCTTCGGGAAGGGCCAATATCTCCCTGTTGGAGCACCCCGTCAGCCACGTATGGACCTCATCGTCAAAGGCCTTGATGTCCAGCCAAAAGGAGTCCACCCCCGCTTCCCTCAGGAGGTTGAGGTGTTCAGGGGTGAGACCGTAGCCGTTGGTCTCGATCAAAATCCAGAGTTCCTTTTTCTCCTTAATCAATCGGGCGCACTCCGCGTAGAAAGCCGGCTTGCAGCAGAGATCACCCCCCGTGAAACCCACGATATTTCTCGCGGGCCCGAACCCCTGGGGGCTCAACACGATATCGCTCGAGGCGAGAATCCCGGGACACCTCGGTGGCCTCTTTCCGGAAAGTACACAGACCCCGCAACAACGACAGGCATCGTGGGCATGCCATGCAGTTGCCCTGTCCCTCGGTTCCCTCAGGGTCACCCTTTTCGCATAATCGACGCAGAGCAGTGCAATCTCGGGGGGTGAATACCACGCGCCCCTTGCTACCTTGCTGAAATACCAAGAGTGGCACTTGCGGCAAGAGAGATTGCAGCCCGATTGGTAAATGGAGAGGTAGTTCTCGGGCCTGGAAAGGTGGATGGATTCGATGAGCCTCGATATGCTTTCGCCCTCCTCCCTTAGGGTCGCCTCACAGGCCAATGCCTTTTTCCCGTTCACCCGGGTGATACAGCTTCCTCTCCCGTATCCTTGTTGGACCAAACCACACGCAGTGGGCATGGACTCTTCCTTCTCCCGTCGCATTCGATGAAGGGGCAGTGGAAACCACATCCAGTCACTGCACCATAGTAACATACCTGTTCCCCATGGTGCAAAAAAACCTGCCTATCACGGCGAGGGCCAGGCCTGTAAGGGGCCGATTGCACCCTTGGGCATGAGTCTCGTTCAGCAATGTGTAATCACGGACCAGGATATTGCCGAGACCCAAGGGAATGGGTGAATACCCCCTTCACTTTGCGGTATAATTTGAATGGGAAATGACCAAGGGGAAAGGAGAGCAAGATGAAGAGAATTACGGCTATCGTTTTCATAGGAGTAATTACGGCCTTCGCCATAAGGATGGGGCACCCTAAGCCACTTGCCGAATGGCTCATCAAGCCGGGGGGAAGCCCTCCCATCATCACCCATTCGTTTGCGCGTGCAGAGATTAGCCACGGCGATCCCTGGAGGATTTACCTGGAGGCGGAAGACCCGGACGGCGATATGCGGCGATTTGTATGCACCTTCTGGCAGATAGCGTATGGAAACTATTCCTCCGAATACGTGCTCGTCAAGAAACCGCATCGAGAAAAGATGAAGGGATATCTCACCTTTCCCAGCCACCTTGGGACGGGTCTCTATTTGCCCGAGTGGACCCAGCTCAGGCTGACGGTATATATTCAGGACAAGGGGGGGAATACCAGTAATAAGGTGGTTTTCCCCCTTGTCCTCTCCCGGGGGAGCAAGCGGGAACCGCCGCCTCCTCCCTTCGATGCCGGTGCGTTGGACAGACTGGGTACCATCCCGGTCGAGCTCATCGATCCCGAGCGGGATGGAAACGACGAACGGGAGCCCTGAGGGGAAGGGATGAAAGGTGAGGTTTACCCATCCCCTTCGCCACGGTAGTTTCACCAGACGAGTAAACCGCTTCCTCGCCTCCGTCCGTATCAATGGGCGCGAGGAGTACGCCCACGTCCCCAACTCAGGGCGATTGGGAGAACTCCTAACCCTTGGGAGGCCCATCAGGCTTCGGGAGAGGAGCCACCAGGGGAGGAAAACCCAATACGACCTCTCCCTCGTCCATTGTGAGGGCCATTGGGTCTCCATCGACGCGAGGCTGCCGGGAACCCTTCTGGTCGAATCCCTCGAAAACGGCGATTTTCCGGAATTGGCGGGTTATTCCCTCCTCAAAAGGGAAGTCACCTATCGCTCCAGCCGCATCGACCTCCTTTTGGGGAAAGGGAATGGGCGATGTCTCGTCGAGACGAAATCCGTCACGTTGGTCAACGGCGGAGTGGCGCGTTTTCCCGATGCCCCAACCGCAAGAGGGGCGAGACACGTGCTGGATTCGGCCGGAGCTATCGGGGAGGGATATGAGGCCTGGGTCGTCTTCGTGTGTCAGAGGCAGGATGCTCGCCTCTTTTCTCCCAATGGACCGGTGGATCCTCACTTCCTCCAAGCCCTAAGAACGGCATATGATCGCGGTTTGAAGGTATTCGCCTTTAATTGCCGAGTCACCGAGGAGCCTATGAGCCTCAAGGACCGCATCCCCGTGGTCCTTTCGCATCAAGAAATCCCTCATCTGTAGAGCCCCCGCAATCCTCCGTCGCCCATGAGTGCTCAAAGACGGGCTACCTCGCATGGTCCCCTGACTCCTGTGATCAGGCGGGTGACCCTTTTCCTCCAGCACCTTTCCGCTCGTGCGGGAGATCGTTCTCCGAAAGTTCGTGCGCAATTGGCATATGGATTGCTTATACTATATTCTTGTCTTACACGAAATCCATGAGGGCCAACCATGAAGTTGAACCAGACGGTCGTTACCGTCCTCGTGGGATTGGGGGTTTTTTTCCTCGGCTACCTGGTTCTCCTTATTCTCTGCAACTTCATTATTAGCACGGCCCAGTAGGGGGCTTAGAGACCGGCTGGGTAAGAAAGGACTGCCACGCGAATCGAGGGACACGTTCTCGTCTTGAGGGGACTGTGTCCCTTCTATTTATCCGGAGTTTCCGGGCTTTTGCTGACAGTGTTTTTGTAACCTATTAATACTATAGGAGATTCTGGTTTTCCAAGGAGAACACCATTGTCCCTTCGGTTCAATGCCTTCGAAGTGACCCTTGCGGGGTTCGCAGGTGGGGAATGCTTACCCCTTCCGGCCTCTAAAGGGCCGGCTTTCCCCTACCTGCTCACCCTCGATGGGTACCCCACTTCTCCAGCAGATTACGCTCACGGACAACGCTGTTCTCCAAAAACTGAGGAAACTCCGGTCTATTTATTCTTTGACAGGGTTTGCCTTTTTACTATACCATGTTGATCGGAACACCTCTTTCCGGAACAAGGCGATGGTTGATACACGTCCTACCGTGCTTATCGTAGATGATGATGAGAGCATGCGCGACACCCTGGAGGCCATCCTCAAGAAGGATTATGAGGTGATCAAGGCCGAGGATGGCGAGAGGGCCCTGAGGATCGCTGAAGCCGAAGAGGTCAACGTCACCCTCCTGGACATCATGCTCCCAGGAATGGGCGGGCTTGAGGTGTTGGAGAAGATCAAGGAGCGGTTTGCGGATATCGACGTTATCATGATTACCGTGGTCAAGGATATCGACTCCGTGGTCAAGGCCATGAAGCTGGGGGCATACGATTACATCGGCAAGGATTTCGACTATGACCAAGTGATCACCTTGGTGGACCGGGTGATCGAGAAGCAGAGGAAGGACCGGGAACTGATCTATCTTCACTCCGAGATGGAGCGTTACATCGAATACGACTTCATAATGGGGAAGACCCCTCAGATGAAGGAAGTGTACGATGTAATCCAGAAGGTTGCCAGGCTTCCGGCTACAGTCCTCATCAGAGGGGAGAGCGGGACGGGAAAGGAATTGGTGGCCAGGATCATCCACAAGGAGAGCGCCCTCTCCGGGAATCCCTTTGTAACGGTAAACCTTGCATCCATACCCAGCGAACTGATCGAGAGCACCCTCTTCGGGCACGAAAAGGGCGCCTTTACCGGGGCTCACCGCCAGCAATTCGGGAAATTCGAATTGGCCCATAGGGGAACCCTCTTTCTGGACGAAATCGGGGACTTGAAATTCGACCTCCAGGCCAAGCTTCTCAGGGCCATTCAAGAGGGGGAGATCGAGAGGGTGGGAGGAACCAAGACCATCAAGGTGGACGTCAGGCTTATCGCTGCTACCAGCATCAATCTGGAGGAGGCGGTGAAGGAGGGCGATTTTCGCGAGGATCTTTTCTACAGGATAAATGTCATTCCCATCAACCTCCCCCCGCTCAGGGACCGCCCGGTGGATATCCCCCAACTGGCCGAGCTCTTCATCAAAAGGTACAACCAGAAATTTCGGAAGAAGACCAAGGGAATCACTGAGGGTGCCCTGTCAATATTGTGCACCTACACATGGCCGGGAAATATCAGAGAGCTGGAAAATCTGATTGAGAGGGTCATCGCCATATCCGATGGGGATATGATCTCGGAGAAGGATATTCCCATCGAATACTACTGGACCGAGTTTCTCCCTCCCAAGGTGAGCGAGGATGATGAGAGCCTACTCACCAAGGCCTGTGAGACCTTCGAGAGGAATTTCATCCTCAAGGTCCTGGAGAAGAACCGATGGAGGCGAAAGGAGACGGCAAGAAGCCTCGGCATCCCTCTGAGCACCCTGAAGTACAAGCTCGGCAAACTCCATATATACGATTACCTGAATAAAAAGGATTGAGGGCTGCTCGAATAAAGGGTCAACTTTTTGTCCCATGCGGCTAACTTTTTAGCCCTATCCAAGAATGTTATAAAATTCAGAAAGTTATCCACACTCCCTTCACAATCAGTTCCCATGTGGCCAACTTCTTGGCCCTTTCCAAGGGAGGCCCATTTCGAGCCCTCTCCCCATCTAAGAAATGAAAACTAATGTGTCACTGACCTTTCCTTTTGGTCACTACCCTTTTTTTCCCATAAATTCGAGAGCTTAGGCCAATATTCAGTCCTTTTAGGCCAAATTTTTGTCCATTCCCGGAAAGTGTCCCATACCAATCCATTCCAGCCGACCAGCCCGCTCTGCCCTATCTAGGGCCAAAAAATTGACCTACTACTAGGAGTTGGGGAGGGGCACGTTCACCTTCTGGCATAACCGTTGCTCTTTAAGGGTTTGGAAAATCTCCTGGAGAGGAGTTGGCGGTGAAGGGGTCGAAATTCAATATTTTCATTCCTTCCTTTCCCGACCAGGGTCGGTTTCTGGTCTTCAATACCTTCACCGATTCCAGGGTAATTGTAAGCGACGAGTTGAAGAACGCCATGGAAAGGGCGACGGAAAAGTCTTCATTGAGCCCGGACGAGGTCGATTGCCTCAATCAGTTGCGGGAGCTGGGCATCATGCTGGATGACGAGGTGGATGAGGATCGGGAGCTCCAGTACTGGTTTCACCAATTTCGATATGACCCATCGATCCTCAGTATCACCACCCTCACCACCTATGCCTGTAACCTCAGGTGCGCTTACTGTTTCCAGGGAGGACTTCATTCCCCCTCCTCCATGGACGGGGAAACCAGCCGCAAGGTGATCCGGTGGGTATCCGAGAAATTGCGCACCCTTTCACCCCCTGCAGTGGAGCTGGTCTTTTATGGTGGGGAACCGCTTTTAAACCCGAAGGCCATCCGGCTCATCAGCCGGGAGATGTCCGAAATAACCAGGCCCATGGGGATTCAATTGAACATATCCATTATCACCAACGGTGTGCTGCTCGACGGGGAATTGGTCGACTTCCTCCTGCCCCTCGGACTGAAGGATATCAAGGTCACCCTGGATGGCGACCGAGAGGCCCATGACGCCAAGCGCCCCCATCGAAACGGGGACGGCACCTTCGATACCATTGTGCGGAATCTCTCGCGGCTCAGGGGAAAGGTGCCCATCAGCATCGGGGGGAATTTCGACGATTCCAACAAGGGAAGCATCCCCGGGTTGTTGGATCTCCTCCAGGGGCGTGGCTTCAGTGGCCATCTGAAAAGGGTTGGTTTTAAGCCCATCTTTTCAAGCCTCGAGATGGCAACAAGCCCCGGGAACTCCTGCAATACGTGCACTTTTTCCGATATCACTGTCGAGGATATGCTCTGGTTGAGAAAAGAGACGGAGAAGAGGGGGCTCCCCTGCCAGGGGGGTATTGCCCTTGGTCCCTGCGAAGCAACCAGGGAAAATGCCTATACCATCGACCCCCTTGGGAAGATTTACAAATGCCCGGGGTCAGCGGGAATGGACCAGTTCGTCATCGGGGACATCAACGAGGATGCACTCAATTACCGCAATACCCAGTTCATGACCTTTGATCCCTGCACAATATGCAAGGGTTGTCCCTACATCCCCATCTGTGGGGGAGGCTGCCGGATGTCGGCGTACATCAAGAACGGCGATTTCCAGGATGTTGCCTGCGAAAGGGAATACTTCGAGAAGGCGGCTCCGGAGATTGTGAAATACGAGTATTTGGCGGGGTGAGTGGTGATTGCCTGAGGGTAAAGCGAGCTCATCATTCTCACGGGTAGGCCCTCAGTCGACTCACCAACATACCAAGTCGTGCCAGGAAAGGGGGTGAAACAACATGAGACTCCAGATTGTTAAGAAGGGCAGCAAGGGGGATAAGAAAATCTTATGGTGTTGGTGGTACCTCTACCGTTAGGACCCCCTCTTGAGGGGATTGAAAGAGATTTCAATCCCCTTTTTTTGTTCTGAGAATCGATCGAGGTGAAAAATTGACATTTCCTGCGATCAAAGATACGTTTTGGGAAATTCGGGAATACTGAGCATTCAAGAATGTGGTCTTCGAAAATAAGACTTCAAATACGGATCGCCTTCGCGTTATTACTCATCCCCTTCCTGCTGTGTTCGAACTCAAACCCTCGAGAAACCCACGGCGATAGCCTTATAATCGGGGATTTCATTGAACCTGCCTTTATCAATCCCATCTTGACCCATAGTAGTATCTCGGCGGCCTTGAAGAGAATCGTGTTCGATGGATTGGTCAAACTCAACGACAAGATGGAGCCAGATCCCCACCTTGCCCGCTCTTGGGAAAACTCACCAGATGGGAAAACGTGGGTATTCCATCTGAAAAGAGACGTTATATTCCATAATGGAACCAAACTGACAGCCGAGGACGTGAAATTCACCTTTGACAAAATTAAAGACCCGTCCATCAATAGCCCCTACATGAGCGTATTTGAGAACCTCAAAGCAGTCAAGGTGAAGAGCAGATATACCGTGGAAATCGATCTAAGAAATCCCTTGCCGTCGCTCCCTTTCTATCTCGACGTGGGTATCTTGCCCAAGCATTTGCTGATGGGAAAGGACTTGATGAGGGCTGAATTCAATTACCATCCCATTGGCACGGGCCCCTTCAAAATAGAGAGTTGGTCAAAAGATGAAATCATTATGAGAGCTCATGAGAACCATTTTGGAGATAGGCCCCATTTGAACAGGGTTATCGTGAAATTCTTCGATGATCAAAGAGTGGTGTGGGCTGAGTTAATGAAGGGGACTATCGATTGTGTATTTCTGACTTATCCGAAGAATTACGATTTCATCAAAAACATTCCCGATTTTAATGTCTATTCCTTCCTCTATCCTTATTACTATATCTTGGCTTTTAATAAGAACAATGGATATCTCAATCAAAGGCAAGTCCGTCAGGCGTTAAATTATGCAGTCGACAAGGAGGTCTTAGTAACGAGGGTGCTTCGAGGCAAAGGTCGCGTATCTTCAGGAACCATTTATCCCCAATCTTGGGCATATAGTAAGGCAATGAGACCATACCCGTACAATCCGAAAAAAGCTCTGAAATTGCTGGAAGAAGCAGGATGGAAGGATACCAATGGGAATCACATATTGGATAAAGATGAAAGGGAATTCGAATTCGTGCTGCTCCTTGTGCGGGAAGATGATGTCGCCAGGGAAAGTGTTTTGCAGATACAGCAACAGTTGCTGGATATCGGAATCAGGATGAAGGTTAAACCCCTGTCCTTTCCGATTTTATACCAAGAATTCCTATTGACTAAGAATTTCGATGCCTCCCTCTTGAGTATGATCTCAGATGATCCCGATAAGAATTACGCCTGGTGGCATTCTTCCCAGATTGATCATGGGTTCAACGTATTCTCTTACAAAAACCAAAAGGTTGATGAGTTGCTGGATAAGGGGAGGACCACTCTGGACAGCGAGGAAAGGAAGGAGATTTATCGCCAGTTTCAGGGGGAGATTCATGATGATCCTCCCGGCATCTTTCTCTTCTGGAGGGATCACCTGATCGTGATTCACAAGCGATTCAGAGGGGTCAAGCTCAGCCCGGCGGGCATATTAAACCACATCGGTGAATGGTATGTGCCCAAGGAGGAGCAGAAGTACAAATAACGTGGTGAGCAGTCGAAAGCGCTAAGAGTACAATCAAGGGGAAAAGAAGTCCGTACATGAAGAGAATTTCAACGAAATTGATCATCTTACTGATTTCTGCTGCCCTCATTCCCCTGGTTTTATTCGGGATATTCTCCATTATGGCCTCCAGGGCGGCCACCTATCGGTCCGTCTCCGAGGGAAACCTGAACGTGGCCAAGCGGGCTGCGGACCAGATCGAATTGTATGTTCAAAACGGGATTCAAATCCTCAAGGGAATCGCCGAGAACGTCAGCCGAACCCACCTGGAACCCTGGCAGAAGGAGACCATTATCAAGAACTACGTGATCAACTTCGAACAGTTCCATGAGATCTACATCACCAACCGAGAGGGCACACAGGTGGCCACTACCGACCTGGGGACGAAACTGGCAGAGAGATCGAAGGACCCTGCCGTCCTCACCGCAATGAGGGGGGAGGTTTACCGATCGGATGTCTATATCTCGGCTCAACTGGTGCCCCTGGTAACCATAGCGCATCCCATTATCCTGCTAGACGAGGTTGATGGAGCGGTAGTGGGGGCTGTCGATTTGATCGAGATGTGGAACCTGGTCGACGGCATCCGCATAGGTGAGCAGGGCTTTGCCTTCGTCATCTCGAGGGAGGGGATGTTGATCGCCCACGGCCGCGATGATGCCAAGCCCAGTGTAATAAAGCGAGAGAACCGGCGTCAATGGGAGATCGTTGAAACGGTCTTATCGGGGAGATCCGGAGTCTTTACCTACAAAAACGAAAGAGGGGAAGAGGTACTGGGAGTGGGTGCGCCTATTAAATCCCTGGGCTGGGGGGTGGTGATCGAACAGCCCACAAAAGAGGCCTACGCCATGGCCAGCAGGATGACCCACCAACTGGTGGCCCTCATCATTACGTTTGTGATCCTCATGAGTATCATCGGACTGTGGGGAGGTAGACAAATCGTCGGCCCTATTCGGGAGCTCATCAGGGGAACCAGGGCCGTCTCCCAGGGAGATTTGAGCCAGAGAGTGGAGCTGAGGACCAAGGACGAGTTCTCCGAGTTGGGAGAGTCGTTTAATCGGATGACCGAGGAGCTCCTCAAACTCCAGGAGGAGATCCGGAGAAACGAGCGTGCCATCACCTTTGGGAAGATCGCCTCGGGTCTTGCCCACGACCTGAAACACCCGATTAAGAGCATTGAGAATAGCAGTAGGCTCCTGCTCAAGATGCATGATGACTCCAACTACCGCGAGACCTTCCGTAAAACCGTGAGTCGCGAGTTCGCCAACATCAATCGCTTCTTGGACGACCTCCATAATCTCACCCATCCGATTCTTCTCAAGCCCATCCCCTTGAATATCCACAAGACCATTGATGAAGCTCTACAGGGATATGGGCCGGAGGCCGAGCGAAATGGCGTCCGCATTTCTCGAGAGTTTCAGGGGAACAGCCTCAGGATCTCGGCGGATCGGTTTGCCATCGAGCGGGTATTGAAGAACCTCATCCTCAACGCCATCGAAGCCATGCCTCATGGGGGCGAGCTGGTGGTCAAAACCAGAGCCCACGGACAACGGTTCCAAATCGAGATCCAAGATGCGGGATGTGGTATCCCCAAGGAGAGGCTGGGGACGATTTTCGAGGATTACGTTACCACCAAGAGGAAGGGATTGGGGCTGGGGTTGGCCATATCCAAGAAGATCGTTGAGGACCTCAATGGCACCATTGAAGTGGAGAGCGAGCCTGGAAGAGGAACCACTGTTACGCTGAAATTCCCCCTCCTCTGATTCTTCTCATCTTGTCCTTCTAACCCCTGCCTCTGGTATGGAAATTGCTTCCCCTTCTCCGTAAGAGCGCAGTTCCCACGTTGCTCTCATGTCATCGAAAAACGTGAGCTCCGGTCATCTGGACATGGATGAGCTAAAATGATCTGCCCACACCTGAAAAGGACCGTTATGCCAACCTGCCGGGCCAAAAAAGGGGCATTGGCGGCTCCCAGTATCAACGAACTCCAATACTATTGTATGAGCGCTCGGTACAGGGAATGCCCTGTCTTCAAGAAGAGTCGATCGAAAACGGGAGCGAAAAAGGAAAAGGATAGGGATGCCGTCACGTAAATAGGGACTGATTATGTTCACCAAGCTGATCGGAATTAAGAAAATCCACATAAACGAGGCGGATTACGAAATCAAGTACTACCGAAAAACCGCTCTCAATGGAAAGACCAGTTTCACCTCCGAGGTGAATATCGGGGGAGAAGACAAGATCATTCTCGATGATCATTCCATGGCAAGCCTCGAGTATAAGGTAGATTTGATCCTCCCGGCTGCCCTCTTTAGCAGGACGGCCGCCAATCCCCGATAATCTCAACAAATATCGGGGAGCCCGCGTTGCTGTGAAGGCCAGTCTTCTCGCCCTTTCTCATCCTCTGCCTTTCCGAATCTCCATCAATCTCTTCAACCTCCATCAATCTCCTCAATCTCCATTAGTCTCCCCCGTATTCGGGATCGATTATCCCCCTATCAAACAGCTCTCGTGGAGGATTGGGAACACAGGCCAAGAATCCATTCGCGCAATCTCTCCCTCGACTTACAAACCCAGTAAATATTTAGTGTTGACTTCTGGATGCAGATCTACTATTGATACGGTTAATTTACAGGGTGCCATTTCGGAAATTCATGCTCAACAGGAGTCTTGTAGCCCATCACATTGTCGGTCCGCCGGTTGCTCCTGGCCCCCATCAGGATGGTATTTTACCAGTCCAAAGGCCCTCTGGGCACTGATTCTTTCTCTCTTCTCCTCCGCACAGGTGTCCGAAGGCTCACAAGAACTGTTTATCCCTGTGTCTTATTCCTCTCCCTCCTTCTTCCCTGGGTCACCTTTGGCCAGGAGGGGATTCTCATGGAGCCGGTCGTAATTACAGCGACCCGATTGGAGGAGCCCATAAGCGGGGTGCCGGTCTCGGTCACGGTCATAACCGATGAAGACATAGACCGTAAGCGGGCGGTTACGGCGGAGGAAGCCATCCGTGAAGCACCCGGCGTTTACGTGAGGCGAACAGGCACCATTGGGTCGGCGGCGAGCGTTCGGATTCGGGGTGCCGACGTAACTCAGACCTTGGTGATGATTGACGGGGTAAGGGTGAACAACTCCTGGACGGGATTCTACGATTGGGCGAACCTGATGGTGGACAATGTGGAACGAGTTGAGGTCGTCCGGAACGCCCAGAGCGCCCTTTACGGATCAGAGGCCATGGGGGGAGTGATCAACATCATCACCACTACGGGTCGGGGAACCCCCAGGGTCACCCTTTCGGGGGAGGGAGGCACCTTTGATACCTATCGGGGATTGGGAAGCGTGGTAGGCCAGTGGGGGATTACCAACTTCGCGGTTTCCCTCTCACGTCTTGAGAGCGACGGTCAGTTAACCAATGACGATTACCAAAACACCACCCTCTCGGCACGACTGGGTTTGGATATCACCGAACGGGTGTCTGCGGCGTGGACTTCCCGTTACATCGACTCGGTGAAGGGGTTGGCCATCAACCCTAACGAATTTTGGCCTTTTCCAACCCCCATTCCCTTTCGCCGGGATCAAAATCGCGATCGGGAGAACACCTTCCTCCTCAATGTTCTCGATGTGGGCTGCGAGGTCTTTCCTTGGTGGGATTTCACCGTGAGGGGTTCCACCGTGGATGACGAGGAGCTGGTCGAGGATCAATTCACGCCGGGAGTCGACCTGATCCCCGGATTCGTACCGCTGGTGGGAATGACCATCGATACGGATTCCGAGCGATACACCCTCGGCACCCAACAGAACCTCCATCTCTGGGAGGAATTGGTGACGGTAACCGGGGGATTCGAATACGAGAAGGAAGAGGCCGTCTTCAAGGGAATTTTTGTGCCTCAGATTCCCCCCCTTCCCCCGTCGCGGGTGGCCAAGGAGAGGACCAATCGGGCCCTCTACATTCAGGGGCGTTTCGATTACGAAGGGCTCATCTTCATTGCGGGGGCGAGATACGATGATGACTCGATATTCGATAACAAGACCAACCCGAAACTCTCGGGGTCCTATCTCTTCGATAAGACCCACACCAGGCTGAGGAGCAGTTGGGGGACGGGTTTTCGGGCTCCCACGTTCCAGGAACTCTTCTCCCCTTTGTTCGGAAATCCAAGGCTCGACCCGGAGGAGAGCACCAGTTTTGAGTTCGGGTTCGACCAGAGGGTGTGGGAGGACAGGGTATTCCTAGAGGCTGCGTATTTCACCACTCGCTACAAGAACCTCATTCAACCCAGTCCCTTCGGCGTATCCAACATCGGCAGGGCGAGAATCTGGGGGATCGAGGCAGGAGTCTCCCTTAAACCCCTTGAAGGATTGGAGTTGAAGGGCAACGTAACCTACTTGGATACCAAGGATGAGGAGACCAAGGAGGAGCTCCCCAGACGACCCAGGTACGCGTGGTACCTGAACGCCAACTACCGGTGGAACCAACGATTGACATTAAACCTGGACGTCAACATCGTGGGGAGCGTCCGCTCCGATTTCGATGCCATCTCGCCCCACGGAAGGTTCCTCCTGGGCCGCAATCCAGGGTACACAAAGGTGGACCTGGCGGCCTCTTACGCCTTGGTGAACCAATGGCGCTTCCTGAAAAGCGTGAGGTTGTTGGGAAGAATCGAAAACCTCCTGGATGAGGAGTATCATGAGGTGAAGGGCTTTCCGGCACCGGGGTTCAATTTCTTGATCGGAATCCGGGCCACCCTCTAGTCAGGTGTTGAATTACGATGGGGGTCATCGACAACGGGCCTTGACATGGAGGGGGGGATTCAATAGATTCCCCCCGAGGAGCTTGGATTCAATGCCGAGAGCAGGCCATTTCTCCCGGATCCCTATCCTATTCATAATCCCCCTCTTACTCATGCCGTCCTCCGCTCCGGGGAAGGCGGATCGCATTGCCATCGGGAAATTCGTGGCGGATAAAGAAGCCGACGGCAGCCCCAAGGGCTGGAGGACCGTAACCTATTTCAATGTTCCGCCCACCAGCTACCGGGTGGTCAAATACCGGGGTAAATACATCCTCAAGGCCGAGGGCATCGGCACCTCCTCCTGCCTCTTCAGAGAGGTGAAGGCGGAGCTGGAGGACTATCCCATCATTTCCTGGAGATGGAAGATCAGTAATGTCATCCGGCAGGCCGTAGAGACTCGAAAAGACCGCAATGACAGCGCAGCGAGGGTCATCGTCGTCTTCGAGATCGAGCCCGAAGCACTGCCCACATGGTATGGCATTGAATACCTCCTAAGGAGACTCATCTCGAGGAATGAGCCCGGTGGGCCCAGGATAGAATACATTTGGGGAAACAGGATCGAAAAGGGACGAATCCTCGATAACCCCTCGCTCAAACATTCCAAGGTCGTTGTCCTGGAGAGCGGGGAGCGGAAGGCAGAACGATGGGTCCCGGAGAAGAGGAACCTGGTGGAAGATTTTGAGGCTGCTTTCGGCACCCAACCAAAGGGAATCCTTGCCCTGGGCATCCAGACGGATTCCGACCAAAGCAACGAGGGGGTTACGGCATACTACGACGAGGTCTTCCTAAGGAGAAGGTGAGATCCCCCCCCGCAGTTCCCCTATCCCCTCACGAACTGATTGCTGAGCAACTCGTCGCCAATGGTCGAGGAAGGGGAAACTCCATAGTTATGGCCCGGGTACACGACGGTATCACCGGGCAGGGAATAGAGCCTCGATCTAACGGAATGTTCCAATTCCTCCCACGAGGCATAGGGGAAATCCGTCCTCCCCACAGATCCCACGAACAGGGTATCCCCGGTAAAAACCACTCCATCACCATGGAGGCTTATCCCCCCTGGGGAGTGACCGGGGGTATGAATCACCCTCAGGGCAACGTTCCCCACCGTGATGGAATCGCCCTCCCTCACGGTTATATCGGCCGGGGGAGAAGGCTGAGCCCCGAACATATCGAGCAGAGAGGAGGGGGTATGGGTCAGCCACTGCTCCTCCGCCTCATGGATGATAATCTTGGCCCCCGTTCGCCGCTGCATTTCCGCATTTCCCATGATATGGTCAACATGGCTGTGGGTGTTGACGATATAGGTAATCTCGATGCCGAATTTCTTCGCCTCGTTGATCAACATCTCGGTCTCATCAGCCGGATCGATGATCAACCCCTTCCCGGCCTGCTCGTCCCCCACGAGGTATGCGAACACGGCGAAATTGCCCACTTCATACTGTTCCAATACCATCTCTTCCCCCGTCAACCCAATCCGGGCAATGACACATTGCCCTCCAAATGAAAAATCACTAGAATTAAGAGAAGAATATAGGGAATTCACCTTGCCATTTCCACCCTTTGCCCATTCCCATGGGTATGGTGGAGGGATTTCGGCCCCATGATCGTAGAAAAGGACCTCTTGTATTACCCCTGGGGAAATCCCCTGGAGAACAACTGCAATAGTTATATCGTGAAGGGGGATGTTAGCCTCCTCATCGATGTTGGCCATCTCAAACACCTTGAAGGCCTTTTAACCTCCATGGAGGAGGATGGCCTCAGCCCTCAAGACCTGGATCTCATCATCAGCACCCATTGTCATCCGGATCATTTCGAGGCCCTTTCGCAATTCATGGAATCCGGGGTCCTCATGGCCATGCATCGGGAGGAAGAACGATACCTAAGAGATCAAGGAAAAACCCTTTACGAGATGATGGGCATACCAACCCCGCGCTACAGGGCCGACTTCTACCTGAGGGAGGGAACGCTGAAGTTGGGGAAGATCGACCTCCAGGTATACCACACCCCTGGGCACTCCCCCGGGTCCCTCTGCCTCTATTGGCCGAGAAAGAAGGCGCTCATCTCAGGGGACGTGGTATTTTATGGAGGTGTGGGAAGGACGGATTTCCCCGGGGGCGACGCGAACCAGTTGAAGCACAGCATTGAGAGGTTATCTCAACTGGATATCGAGGTCTTCCTCCCCGGACATGGAGAGATCATCACGGGGAGGAAGTCTGTGCAGCAGAATTTCAATTTCATCCGGGAACAGTATTTCCCCATCCTATGAACTCAGCAACTCCTCCTTCAACGCTTCCAATCGATTCCCGTAATCCCTTTGAAGCCCTTCCAAGGCATCGGTCCATTCCCTGTTGCCCTCCAAGCTTGGTACAACCGCCGAACCGGATATCCCCATGTCGGCCAACCTGCGGAGAAAAATCCCCCCAATTTCCGTGTACTTTTCCTCCATGGAGGCCTTATACTCCGATGCCAAAAGGGTCAGCTTTTCCACGGTCTTCGCCACCGGTTTCCCCTTCAGGGTTTCAATTCCCGTAATAACCTTGCGGTTATCCCTGGATAGCTCAATGGCATCCAACAGCTGTAAAAGGAGCTCCCTCTTGAAGACCTCCCTCTCCTCAACTCCCAGCCCCTGCAGCTCCTTCTTAAGATATGCGGGATTCCCCTGGGTATCCATGTACCTATGGAAGATGATGTTGACTCTGGAGGTCAGTTCCCCCCTCTTTATCCTCTCCCTATCCCCGGAGGAGATCTTCAAGCCCTTAGTTTTCTCCATCACAATATCCCACGTGCTCTTGATCTCGCCCATAGTCCGAGCTCCCCTCTCAAAACCTCCCCGTCGGCTGTTACCCCTTCAATCCTAAAGGGGATCATGGTTCCAAGACAATATCATCTACGATGCCCTTTGCCTCCTCTAGACTGCTCAATGTCTCTTCATAATGATCGACCTTCTCCTGGTGTTCGTCCATATCGTCGGAATCCTCGGAGAGGAGGTTCAGGTTCTGCCTCCAATCCTCCAAAACATTTTCTATCTCCAGGATGAGGTTTTCCAGACCTTGCTTCACCGCCTCAAGATTCTCGGAAGCGGAAGTCAGATACTCTCTTCGTTCAAGTACTCCCACCGTTTTCCTCCACCCAAAGACCCCTTCATCTTATGAGCCCTGTGATACCGTGAAGCCTCCCATCCCGTTCCCCTCGATGATCCCTTTTCGCTCCAGTTTCCGCAATAATCTGAGGTACGTCCTTCCCTGCGCTTCCGATACCTCTATTCTCGATATGAGCTGGAGGATGAACTTGGGGATGACCAAACCTATAATGATGAGCTGTGTCAGGGAGACAACGGCGAACAAGGTCGAAGCCCCTTCGCCGTCTCCGAGCATCACGGTGCCGGCTATAATAAAATACCAAACCACGGGAGGGAAATAGTAGAAGTACCAATACCTACAGAGATGTTCTTCCGTCCACACTGTTCGAAGCACCCTCGATCACTCACCTCCCCTTACAAATTTTTCTGAAATTGCACCCATCGCTAATCCACTTATCCTCGACGGGTTTGAAGAAAGACTCGTTCTTGGGGATGTTGGCCTCCACATCGACGAGGAGGGACCTCATGTCCGCTAAACTTCCCCGGATGTATCCCTTGATATCCTCGATGTTTCTCCTGGTGATGAGGAAATCCTTTTGGGTGTCAGTTGATAGGTTGTATTCGATGACCTTGATCCTGGTGGGATCGACCCCCCACTTCTCCAAGATATACAGGGCATAACAGGATAACTGAATAGAGTTATCCTCAGCCGTGCTCTTCCCGGTCTTCCAGTCGATAATGGTAATCCCGGAATTTGATCTGAAACAACAATCCATAACTACCCATATTTTTACTCCCTCAAATACGAAGTGGGAAAATTGCTCCGTCTCCAGCCAATGGCCGGGGGCAATCTCTTTCAGCCCCCGGAATATCTCCGAACGGTAAAAGTTCCTCAGGCACACCTCCACATCATGGGCCATCTCCTTCCATAATTCATCGGGGACAGCCAGATCGTATTCGTGTTCAAAGAGGGCACAGCTCTTGGGCCTCCGGAGGTAATGCTTCGCCTTGGAGGACCTGAAATCGGCCCTCATCCTGTTGATGGTTATGGAGATGATCTGATCTACATCGAGGATGGGAATTCCTCTCCACAGGTTCTTAATGGTCCGTTCAATGCACTGATGGACCTTCTCCCCGGCCCACATTTGCCGAGTCTTCAGGTTCTTCAGGATGTAGATTTGACGGGTCCGTGAAGGGGCATCATCCAGCCATCCATTCCAGTATCCATAGTAGTTGAAGTAGTACTGCCTGAGGCAGGCCTGAAAACTTTCGTCCCTGGATTTGGACCAGGAGAATTGGTTCTTGATCTCCTTCATCGACCTAAGGGATCCAATGTACACGTTCCTCACCAAAAAATTGTATCGGAATCTATTCGTTTCAACAACGAGAAAATGGGGATCACCGCCGAATGATAATAATTCCCACGACGATCATGATGGCACCCAGCAGTCTCTCCCAACTTATCCTTTCGGAAAACAACAACAAACCGCCCACCAGGGCAACCAATGGGAATGCGGAGGCGATGGGGATCACTCGGGAGATCGCCCCATATTTAATGGCGTAGAAATAGGCGAGATGGCCGAACAGTGATGCCAAGATCCCCTCCGCACAGATCAGCCCCCATGCCGATAGCTCGGTTCGGAATAGCTGGTTCATATGCCCGGTTACGATAACCCAGATCCCCATGATCAGGCTGATAATGAAGCTCCTCATTGCCAGCCCCATCCAGGGATCCATCCGAAGCATGGCGGCTTTACCGAAAAGGGGAGCAGTCCCCCAACAGATCATGGTGGCCAAAGCGAAGGCCAAAGGGGAAATGTTCATGGGATCCCTCCTTCTCTCGGGAAATGCGTTTCCCCTCTTTTTACCCTATGCGCTAGGATGCGGGCAAGGGAGAAGTGAGCCCGAGTTTCCTGAGTTTTTTGGGGAAGGCGGTTGCGCACGAGTAAAATGCAGACACCTGGGAATTCGGAAAAGGAGCTCTGATCGAATTGCGGTTCTGCGGTGTTGCAGTGCTGCAGTCATACAAGGATTAAATCCTAAATGGATTCAGCCGAAGGCTTCGAGTGTCTTCGACCCTGAGGACTTCGGCGTGAGCGACTCGACATGTCTTCGACCCTGAGGCTCAGACCCGAAGGGAGCTCGTCGACATGTCTCAGTCGAACGCTCAGACCCGGGGGGAGCCTCAGCCGAACTCCTCGTCGCGGGCCGAAACACTAAATGCTAAACAATATCCAAATCCAAATAGCTAAATCCTAAACGTTTTGGTCATTTGATCATTGGTGATTTGTATTTAT
>SMTZ1_10002686_pt1 | contig 35363 bp, 27 predicted proteins | sample DeeMarSWOR136_30_FD_25667 | JGI IMG/M metagenome (IMG submission 25667)
GGCTTGTTCCAGTATTGCTTCACAGCGTAAGGCGAAGTGCCCAACAACTCTCCGGGTTGACCGGGTGCCACCGTCTCCAGCGTCTCCGGGTCCACGAGTTTCCATTTGCTGCCAGGCAGTATTTTTCCGGCCGAACCCTCGGGTGGAATGCCGTCCTCCGCATAAGACATAGAGATGGCGCCGCAGAATTCCGTGGTGCCGTATCCTTGATAAAGGGGCATTTTGAACCGGGTGCGCCACCTGTTGGCAACCTCTCCGGGAAGCACATCGCCGCCGGTGCCGCAATATCTGAGGGAGCTGATATCATAGATATCGGCTCTGTCGTGTTCGAGAAGCATTCTGTAAAGGGCGGGAACGGCAAAGATGTTCGTGGCCCGGTAGTGCTGGACGTGATGGAAGAGGGCATCAAGGACGACCCTCGGCAACATGACCAGGGTCTCTCCGCCCACGATCAGGGGGGCCATGGCGTCCATCTCCCCGATAATGTGGTAAAGGGGCGCCGCAAGAACCGTGGTGCACTCCCCCAGCGGGGTCACGGCCTCACTGGCCCTGCGCCATTCCAGGACCCTGTAAAGGAAGATGCCTTCAGAAAGGGGAACGCCTTTCGGAAACCCTGTGGTCCCCCCGGTGTAGAGAATCAAGGCCGTCCTGTGACCGCCGGCTAAACGAAAAGGGGGGAGCTCTTCGGGGCGACCCTTTTCGAGCAGATCCCCAAAGCGGTGAATGCCACTGCGGGAAGGGACGCTTCCCCTCGGAACCCTGTCAAAGCCTCTGGCGATCCATCGCTTCCACCAGGGGAGCAGATCCATCATGTTGGTCAGGATAATCCTCTTGAGATTGGTTCTCGCGAGAACCTCATTCACATAGTTGAAATTGCTGTCCATGCAAATGATGGTTTGTGCCTCACTGTCTTTGGTCAGGTAGGCCAGGTCTTGAGAGGCGTACACCGGAGCCACCGGCACGGTGATGGCCCCGAGCCTTGCCAGGGCCAACCAGGAGATGATGGTTTGCGGGATATTGTAGAGATAGAGGACGGCCCGCTCGCCTTCTTCCACGCCCAGGCGAAGCAACGCGTCGGCGAATCTGAGCACCATGTCATTCAACCGGGCGTAATTGAAGTTTTGGCCGAGGTAGATCAGCGCGGTCCGATCCGGATACCGCTTGGATATCTCTTCAAATGAACCGTAGATGGTATCTGAATGAAGCTCCACTGTTCACATACCCATGTAGGCGGACTTTACTTCAGGGTTGTTCATGAGTTCGTCTCTTGTGCCCGACAGAACCAGAATGCCGTTTTCGATAACGTAGCCCCGATCAAGGATAGGCATAATGGGCCTCGCAAACTGCTCACTGAGCAGCACGGTAATCCCTCGTCGGCGGATTTCCACGACGGCCCGGGCAAGGTCGGCTTGAAGGAGCGGACTCAAGCCGAGGAGGGGCTCATCCATGAGCAAAAGGATGGGCTTTGCCACAAGGGCGATCCCGATGGCCAGCATCTGCTGCTCACCGCCACTGAGAAGCCCCGCCTTTCTGCGCCTGAGATACCTCAAAATGGGGAAAAGGGAGAAAATGAACTCGATTCTCTCCTTCACCTCTGTGCTTTTGCGGAGATAGCCGGCTATCTTGAGGTTTTCCAAAACGTCGCTGTCGCGGAACACGGGGTGCCGCTCCTGGCTCAAGACTATCCCCCGCTTGACCCTGATGCTCGGCTTGACGTGGAGGATGTCTTCTTCCCTGTAAGCGAGTTCGCCCATGAGGGTGATCCTCACGCCGCCCCTTCTGGCCTCCTTTTTCTTCATGTCGACGATGAGACCCGAGATGGTATTCATGAGTGTTGTCTTTCCGGCGCTGTTCGAGCCGAGGACCGCGACAATCTCGCCTTCATGCACCTCGAGATCCAGGTCATTGATGGCCAGGGCATTCTCGTAGAATACCATCAAGTGTTTTGCCTGTAACATGCTTGTCATCCGCGTGATGCGTGCAAGGCATAAGGCTTAAGGTCCACGGTTATTCTTCAAGGGGTTTCGCCTCGCGCCTTTGGCCTTAAACCTTCAGCCTTCTGCAGCTATCGCCTTGAGGGGAATGGTTATCCCTGGCGAAAGCCTTGCCGGTTTGACGCGAAGGTTCGCTAGGATGAGCTCCCCGCCGCGCCGGGATAAATTTCCACGTCGATGCCGAGGTAAGCCTTTTTGACTTCTTCCTTTTCCATAACCTCGTCGGGGGCTCCTTCGGCGATCTTTCGGCCGTAGTTGAGAACCATCACCCTGTCAACCACCCGGAACAGTTCCTTCAGCCGGTGTTCGATCATGATGATGGTTAAACCTTCTTCGTTGTATTTTTCCAGGAGGGGCATCGTACTGGCCACCTCAGACATGGACATGCCGGAGAAGAGTTCGTCGAGAATGAGCACCTCGGGCCGCAGTGCCAAGGCACGGGCAAGGTCCAGTCGCTTCAGATAACCGTGAGGCAAACTCCCAGCGAGCTTGTAGGGGACAAAGGAGTCCCGTTCGAATCCCATGTCGTCCAGAAGATCAATGGCGGCGTCATCCCTCTCGCCGTAACGGCCCCCTCCCAGTCTGGCGACCCTTGCAGATGAGAGGGGGATGATCAAGTTCTTGTAAGCCGGAAGATTGTAGAAGAGCCGCACCATCTGAAAAGTGCGGGCAATGCCCTTTTCGGCAATGGTATAAGGCATCTTTCCTGTAATCTTTTTGCCGGCATAGATCACGTCACCCCCATCGGGTTTGACAAAACCGGTGATGAGATTGACGAGAGTCGTTTTTCCGGAGCCGTTGGGCCCGATGATCCCCAGAAATTCGCCCCGCCTCAAGGTGAAGCTGACATCGAAGACGGCAAGAACACCACCGAATCGTTTTCTCAACTTTTCCACCTTCAGAAGAGGCCCGTTTTCCATGTTTACTTCACCTCAACAACCCGTTCAAACTGATGATATTTCCTTGCCACGTAGTGAAACACGCCCTCGGGAAGCACGATGATACTCACGATGAGGATGCCGCAATAAATGGCAATCCGCAGGCCCCCAAGAGCGCGGAGCGCCTCGGAAAGGGGTACGAGAATGAGGCTGCCGAGAGCGGCTCCAGCAAAGGTGCCCTGGCCTCCGAGGGCGACGGCGGCAACAGGGAGGATGGAATAGTCCAGGGCAAAGGCCGACATGCCGAGAAACTGGTAGTGGTGGGTCATGAGCGCACCGGCAAAGGCGCCCACAGCACCGGAAATGAACAAGGCCTGTATCTTGCGGGAGTAGATGTTGATGGCGCCGCTCATCACGGCACGGTCATCGTCCCTTATGGCGATAAGGACGAGCCCATAGTCAGAGCTGATGATCCTCCTGAAAGCAAAAAGACAGAACAGGAAAACGAGGACCGCGAGATAAGCGGCCAGGAGATCACTGGGAAAAGGTGCCAGCCTGGAGATCCCGTGGGCTCCGCCAAAGACGCCCGTGGTGTCGATCATTTTTCTGAGGAGAATGGGCAGCATGAGGGTCACCATGGCAAAGTAGACCCCCCTGAGCCTTACAACCGGACCGAGCAGGGCGGCAGACAAAAGGCCGCCACCCATGGTGGCAACAGGCAGGGTTACGGCCGGGGGCAAATGGAAGTAATGGTTCAAAGTCCCGGCGAAGTAAGCGCCGAATCCAAAGAAAAGCGCCTGTCCCAGGGAAAAAAGCCCGCATGAGGCCATGAAGTCCCAGCTCAAGGCGAGAAGACCGTACACGCAGGTATAGACGAGGACCTTTCCCCAGTAACCCGTGAGAAGAAGGGGAAGTATCAGCAGACCGAGGACGGGCAGAGCTCTGGGCAGGAGGAGGTAGAGAAGATCGCCATAGGAGGCCACAGCGAAGATCGTATCCACCCTCGCCTTGATGCCTCTGTCGAGTCTTTTCTTGCGATATTTGGTTTGAACCTCCGGCAACCTAGACCCTTTCTTCCAGTTCCTTGTACTTGCCGAATATGCCGGATGGCCTGACGACCAAAACGAGTACAATGGCGGCGAGGGGCACGATGATCATCCATTTCGCGCCAATGTACCTGGCTGCTGCGACTTGGCCGAACCCGATAATGAAACTTCCCACGATCATGCCCAGCGTGCTCTCGAGGCCTCCCACAATGGCCACGGCAAGGGCGTAGATGAGAACCTCCAGGCCGATGGCGGATTCCATCATGCCCAATGGAAGAACAACCATGGCGGCCACAGCCGCCAGGGCTGATCCAAAAGAAAGGCTCAAAGATCCTATCCAGTCCGATTCGATGCCCACGGAAAGGGCGGTCCGCTCATTCTGGGCCATTGCTCTGAAGGCGAGCCCTATTTTTGTGTGGTGGACGAACAACCAGAGAAGAACTACGAGCAGGACGCCCGTGCCCAGAATGAAAACCCGCTGATAATCCACGGCAACCATGCCGATTTCCACCCCGCCGCGCATGAACAGGGGAAGGCTGTAGCGAATTCCGTAAAAGCCTTTCCACATGAGGAGTTCCAAGGTGGCAACGCCGGCTGCAAAGGTGACAATCAGTTCTGCCAGAGGGATGCCCCTGATGCGGAGCAGGAGCACCCAGTAAAAGAGGAAGCCCAGGGCGGCGGTTATAATCACGGACAGAGGAGCGGCGAGGTAGAAGGGCAGCCCTGCGGCATACATGAAATTCCATGCCGTGAAGCCGCTGAGAATGTAAAGCGCACCGTGGGAAAAGTTGGCGATGCCGCTTATGCCGTAAGTGAGGCTGAATCCTGCGGCGTAGAGGGCAAGAATAACGCTGTTTATGATCCCGTAGACAAGAAGAGACATGGGCTTAGCAGTTTCCAAAACCCACCGGCTTTGCTGGTGGTATAGTTAAGCTTTGCTCGTAAAATAAGTGAGAGATATTCAAAGACCCTTTCAGGGTCGGCAATCAGGCCACCACCGGGGAGGCTGTGTCGCAATCCCCATGACATCAAGACACAGTCTCCCGGGGCGGCGGGTCGTTTTTTGTTGGGTTCCTTCCCCCTCGAACCGCTACTTTTTCATCCACGGGGGCAGCAATATCTCCCCCTCGGCAAGGAACTTGGGATAGACGGGAACCCGTTTCAGCGTGCCGTCCTCGGCTTTTTGCCACTGGAAGACCACGGAAAGCCCGGTCTTGTCGGGGTCTTCCTCGCCGAAAACCATGATGTGATTTTCATTGAATCGAACCCTTCCGCTGACCCCCTCATAGTCGGTCTGCTCCAGGGCCGTCACGAGCTTGTCGGGATCAAGGCTGCCGGCCCGTTCGATTGCTGCAGCCAGCACGTAGACCGCATCATAAGCTGAGGAGTTGACAGCAGGAGGCTCCGGCAATTCCCCGTATTTGTCTTCGAACTTGGTGAGGAACGCTCCTGTCTTGGGCAACTTCTTGAGGGCCAGGGATGCACCCACAGGGAATTCCACGGTAATGCTGTATTCTATCTCCGGCCCCACGGTCCTTGCTGCCATGGGGGACCCCATGGGCGGGATAAACCCTGCGAGGAGAGCCGGCACCTTCATGGCCACATACTGCTTGGCAAAGATGCCCGCACCCAGGGGCACGTCCCACACCATGGCGATGACCTGCGCTTTGCCCTCTTTTGCTTTGGTCAGAGCCGGCGAGAAGTCGGAGGCACCCGCGGCATAGGGTTCGTAGCCGATCTCGGTCCAACCCGTCCCCCCACAGTGCTTTTTCATCAACCCGGCGAAGGCCTGAGCCCACAGGGTGTCCTGATAGATGAAGTAGACGCTGTCGAGTTTGAACTCATTCTTGAGGATGTCCAAGGTGTGGGCTATGTAGGTGGCGGGAACAAGGGCGTCTGTGGTTACTCGGAAAAGATATTTGTATTTTTCCGGGTCTTTTTTGAACTGGGCCTGGAACCCCGGGGTCTGTGCGATGGTGCCCAGTTGGGGAACCTTGTATTTCGCAACCAGGTCCATACTCGCAATGAGAACTTCGGACCGGAACGCCCCGATCACGATGGCGTGCGGTTTTTCCTTGGTAATGAGCTTTTCATAGGCCATCAAGGCGTCGTGAACCGGTGTGCCCGGCTCACCTCCTCTGGTGTCGGAAACCACGACTTTAAAAGGTCTTTTTTCATTGCCCACGAGGACGCCGCCCTTGCCGTTGATCTCCTCCACAGCAAGTTTCACAGCCTTCAGGCCGTAACTCCCGAATGGCGTATACAGTGAGGTGGGCACCCCAATGACAATGGGTTCCGCAGCCCCTGCATCAGCAGGATGGATCAAAAGCGGACAGCATACCCACAGGATGGCAAGGGCCATCATCAAAGCCTTCCCCTTCATGTTAAGACCTCCTTTCCACTTCACGGTTGAGTTAAAGGGTTAAACGATCAACTCATTGACAGACCGACGAACGGCCACACGGGGTTGGATGTCTATGCGAGACCACGCCTCGCTCTTTCTTGTGGAAAAAGATTGTGCTGATAAGAAATTGGCGTTAGGTGGTGAGTGAATCGGTGACAAGAAAACGGAATCCAGGTTCAGATCATAGGGAAATCCTTTTTCCGTGTCAAGAAACAATCGTGTTTGTCCGTCGCCAAAGGAGACGGCGTGCTGGAATCAGCGCGACTCCCCCATGATGAGACCCGGTTTCAGAAGGGGGTGGCGGCCTTGTAGATCATGGTCTTCCCTTGGATCTCGTACTGCTGTACATCCGCCGGGATGATCATCGCCGTTCCACGCTCGAACAAGAGCTGGTCACCACGTCCCAAATCGGTGATGCGGCCCTTTCCCTCGACGCAGATCACCATCTCCACGCTCCGGTTTTGAGAGCTCTTAAAGGAAGAATGCCCGTTCAGTGAAATCACCGACAAGGCGAATTCTTCTGCCGGCGTGACATAGAGAACCTCACCGTTCTCTTGAGGTTCCGGTCTCAAAACGCGGGACTGTTCGGAGGTGAAGTTCACGATGCGCAGCAATTCGGGGATGTCTACATGCTTCGAGGTCAGTCCCCCTCTCAAGACATTGTCGGAGTTGGCCATCAATTCAACACCCGCCCCTTCAAGATAGGCGTGAAGCTCGCCGGCCCTGAGAAACACGGATTCCCCCGGTTCCAAACAGAGGACATTCAAGAAAAGGGGAGCCAGCACACCGATATCACCGGGAAAGATCTGATCAAGCTTCGACACCCAGTCGAGCGCGGAATCGGCTTGAGAGCGGGACTGGGCGGCCTTGACAGCCTCTCTGACGGTGCGTTGCTGTTCATCCTTGCCCATGGTCATGAGGGTGCTGAAAAACGCCCGGAGCCCTTCCTCACCCGGTCCCTTGCGCAAGGGAGCGCCGAGCGCGGGGATGCCCGCGTAATCCATGAAATCCAGGATCTCGGAAATCTTCCGGAAGCCTTTTAGGAGCCAGAAGGGGCGCAGGGCGCAGAGGATTTCCGGTTTGTGGTTTTCGTCTTTGTAGCCCCGTTGGGCCGAGGTGAGGGGGACATGGAGGGCATTCTCTCGAGCAAAACCTTCGCGGGCCTGCGTGCGATTGGGGTGGGCTTGCACGGACAGAGGCCTGTCTGCCGCAAGAATCTTGAAAAGAAAGGGCAAGGCGTTGGAGAACTTCTTTGCCACGGCTGTACCGAGAACCCCCTCCGGATCGTTCTCGATCATATCCTGTAAAGGCATCCAGGTACCCGCTCCCGACACCATGGATGGTCCGTTGGGGTGGACGCCCATCCACAGCTCCGCCTGGGGCGTTTCTGCAGGAAAGGGGTTTCCCAGGAGTTGCGGGATAAAACTCTTGGATCCCCACGGGTAGTTCTGCACAGGGTTCTTCAGGACCGCTATTCGGGTGATCGGCTTTTCCACAGCGGGGCATCCTCTCACAGCGCCATGTCTTTGGGAGGGAAATGCGCTTTATAGCGAGCGCACCCATTATGCTACCAGTTTTTTGGGCAGAGAGGAATGCCTAACCACAGGATCGGCTTGATTCAGCCCCCTTCACGAGGATCCGACGGGCGCAGCCCCCTTCAACTTGTGCCTTTCTGCGAGCGAAAAGCACGGTGGCGGGCCAAAAACAGCGTTCGAAAAGTGGGCTGATCCGTTGAAGTGATTGACTATTATGGCTTTTTCGGTTATAGTAAACAGTTACGAGACGTCGACCCTGCTGGAAAGGCAGAAGAGAAAAGAAGGGGTAATCGATTTTCCTCCAAAACCAAACGTTAGGGGTCCGATCGTGTATAACTTAGCATCCGAAGAAACCTACGAGGATGGTCAGGTTATCATCAAAGAGGGGAGCTCAGGGGACTGGGTCTACGTCATCCTGTCCGGTGGTGTCGAAATTTCAAAGACGATCGCGGGCAAGAAGTTCGTGATGCAAAGACTCGAGCCGGGTGATACCTTTGGTGAAATTGGTTTTATAGGAACCGTGAAGCGGACGGCCACGGCTACGGCGGTTGGCAAAACCACACTGGGCGTTATCGATCGCGAGTTTCTTCTTGGGGAATTCAACAAGCTTTCATCGGATTTCAGGGCCATCATTGTGTCCATGGCCAACAAATTCGAAAAGATGGTGAGCAGGGTCACGGAATTATCCACGCGGCAGGCGGCCCGTGTCCAAAAGAGCCTCTCTCTGACTTATAAGGACGAGCGCGCCTTCATTAAGGCATACACAGGCAATGTGAGCTCAGGGGGGCTTTTCATCCGAACGGACAACCCCTTGCCCCAGGGTGAGCATTTCTTCTTGAAGCTTCAACTGCCCGATGTGTCGGAACCCTTGAAGATCAACTGTGAGGTGGTGTGGTCAAGAGGAAAGGGGGACGCATCGGATACGAAACCCCCTGGCATGGGCGTCAAGTTTCTTGAAATGAGCCGGCAGGACAATGACATCCTGAAGCAATATCTCAGCAAGTCCTCCTTCACTTTCGTGTAGCGTTGCTCGCACGCCGGTTTCCAACCTTTCGGATATAATCCCCACAAGTTTGGACGCGGATTGAGAATTGAGGTTGACAAAGCGTGTGAAGAGAAGATAATTTTGAGGATGTATTGGAGAGCGATTTCATGAAAACCGGCACAGACAATCCTATTCTCTTGAAGGATTTCGACCTCGGGGGAGCCCTCTTCTTCGCAAAGGGGAACTTTTATTTTTGCGGGCTACCCTGGCCGCGCGCCGGTGGAGGTGGTTGATCCCTCCATTTAAAGACCGGAATCGGGCCATGGGCAACAGGAAAGCTCATGGCCCTTTTCTTTTCTGGGAATCATCCCGGAAGGAGAGCCCCATGCATTGGCAAGCCGTGTATGAGGAAAGTAAAAGGGGCCTCGAAGAGGCGCTCCGATTGGTGAGACGGGGGGCAAAGGTGTTCCTGGGCACCGCCTGTGCCGAGCCCCAGTACCTGGTCCAGGGCTTGATCGATCGGGCGAACAGGCTCCATGACGTGCAGATTCTTCACTTTGTGACCCTGGGGGATGCGCCTTATACGGAGAAGCGCTTTGACAATCGTTTCAGGCACAACGCTTTTTTCGTGGGGCCCAACACGCGGGAAGCCATCAATGAGGCCCGGGCCGACTACACACCGATTTTCATCTCTGAAATTCCCGATCTTTTTCGCCGTCGCATCGTTCCGATTGACGTGGCCCTGATTCAGACCACACCGCCTGACTCTCATGGTTTTGTGAGCCTGGGCATATCCGTGGATATCGTGAAGGCGGCCCTGGAGTCGGCCAAGGTGGTCATCGCCCAGGTGAATCGGAATATGCCCCGTACCCTGGGGAACACTTTCGTCCCCGTTCACAAGATCCATTACGTTGTGGAGCATGATGACCCCCTGGTTGAGTTTCGATATCCCGAACCCGATGGCGTGGGCAAGGAGATTGGGCACAATGTGGCGAAGCTGATCAATGACGGAGACACGGTGCACATCGGTTTCGGACACATCCCCTACGGGGTTTTGAGTTTTCTCGAAGGCAAAAAAGACCTGGGGATCCACACCGAAGTGATCTCCGATGCGTTTATGGCACTCATTGAAGGGGGGATCGTCACCGGGGAGCGCAAAACACTCCATCCGGGAAAGGCGGTATGCAGCTTCTGCATTGGGAGCCGGCGCCTCTACGACTATGTTCGGGACAATCCGCAGGTGGCCTTTTATCCTGCCGAGTATACCTACAACCCTCTCGTCATCGCCCGGAACGATCGCATGGTCTCCATCGGAAGCTGTCTGGAGGTGGACCTGAGCGGTCAGGTGTGTTCCGAGTCCAAGGGATACCATTTCTACAGCGGCATCGGAGGCAGGCTGGATTTCATACGGGGGGCCGCCATGTCGCGGGGCGGCAAGTCGATCATGGCCCTTCCCTCCACGACCAAAGACGGCAAGCAATCTAGGATCAGGGGGCATTTGCAGGAGGGGGCCGGCGTGGTCGCCACCCGGGGGGATGTGCAATACGTGGTCACCGAATACGGCATCGCCTATCTTCACGGAAAATCGGTTCGCGAAAGGGCCATGGCTCTCATCAGCATTGCGCACCCGAAATTCCGAAAGGCGTTGCTGGAAGAGGCGAAAAGGCAATCCTATGTTTATCCGGATCAAGTTTTTATTCACACGGAGAACCACGCGTATCCCGATGAAGAGGAGGCCCGAGAGACGCTTGCGGATGGCACGGAGGTGATGATCCGGCCCATAAAGCCGACGGATGAGCCGCTGGTGCAGGATTTCTTCTACTCCCATTCCGACGAAACGGTTTATCTGCGGTATTTTCGTCCGGTGAGGAGCCTGCCCCACAGCACAGCCCAGGCCATGGTCAATGTGGACTACCAAGACCGGATGGCATTTGTGGCAACCCTCGGAGAGATCGGGCTGGAGCGAATCATCGGCGTTGGCCGGTACGAGGCTGAGAAAGACTCACCGGGCATTGTGGAAGTGGCCTACACCGTGCAGGAGGGGTACCAGGGACGCGGTCTTGGAACGATTCTCCAGGGCCACCTGGAAAATTTTGCAGCGCGTAAGGGCTTCCAGGGTGCCGTGGGCTATCTTTTTGAAGACAACATGGCCATGCTCAAAACCTTCAGCAAACGCGGCGCCTACACCGGAGATATTTTGGAGGATGGAATTTTGAGGGTTCATCGCGCCTTTCACGATGAAAGCCGCTCCGGGAAAACAAAGGGAGGAGGCGGATAACAAATTGAAATTATGTAGCTTCTTGAACCGAAAGCCGCCACGGCCGCCCATTTCCGAGCCACGGGCCACGCTCGATTTTTTGACGGAATGCCTTGACAATTCTGAGGAAAGCTATAAAATTTACTTACCGGTAGGTAAATCGCTTGACAGACCTCGAATTGCGTGATAGAAATCCGTTTTTTGGAGAAAGCGGGCTGTATGGATGAACCAAAGGGCTAACAAAGACACGGCGGAACACCGGGCCAAGAACGCCCTGTTTTCTGCGGCTGTGAGCCTCTTTGCTGAAAAAGGGTACGCCAGCACCTCCGTGCGGGAGATCGTTGCGCTGGCCGGTGTGACGAAGCCGGTCCTCTATTACTACTTTGAAAGCAAGGAAGGTCTTTTTCGGGCCATTCTGGATTGGGCTGCAGAGCAGCAGCAGATCCTTTTGACAACAGTGTTGGACACACCGGGAACGGCCCTGCAGAGAATGATTCGCCTCTATGGGCTCATACAAGAAGGCGTGATCGAAAACGGGAACCTCTTCAAGTTGATTCACAACCTGGTCTTCGGTCCGCCCCAGGGCGCGCCCGCTTACGATGTGGAGCAGTACCACAGGCGCATGGTGGAGGCCATCAAATTGATCTATCTGAAAGGTTTGGACCAGGGAGAGGTCATAGAGGCGGATCCGGACGAGGTGGCTATGCTTCTTCTGGGCCTGACCGACTTCTGCTTTCACCTCTACCATGTTAATCCCGAATCCTTTGACCCGGCACAGCCGGAGCGCCTCTTGAGGCTCGCATTTCGGGGGCTGTCGGACGGAAACGGTGGCTCGTAGAGAAGTTTCTTTACTAACACGTCATTTCGACCCCTTCGAGTGCCTCAGGGTAAAGTCCGGGAGAAATCTTGATAACCTGTTGGCACTGTAAGATTTCTCGTTTCACTCGAAATGACAGTGTTGCCACAATATTAAAGAAACGATCGGCCAGGCTCTGGATTTTGCAGGCTTGGCCGGTCGGCCGTGTCTGGAGCTGAACAAACTTAATCGGGGTGAATGTGAGTTGGACTATGAAATCGTGCAGGAACACAAAATCCATAGGAATCATCGTTTTGATTCTGCTTGGCGTGCTCTTCGGGAGCGGGTGTGATCGCTCGCAAAGTGTCGCCCAGTCGGAGAATGAGCAGAACAAAACGCAAAACAGGACGGTTCGGGTGTCGGTGATGAAGGTGGAACCCGGCCCCGTCAAGGATGTTCTCGTCCTTCCCGGAGAGACCGAAGCGTGGCACGACGTGCGCGTGGCAGCCGACACAGCCGGCCTTGTGGAATGGATCGGCCCGCGGGAAGGGGACCTTGTAAAGAAAGGGGAGCTCATAGCGAAGATCGATGTGTCGGCCCTCAAAGCCGCCCTGGATAAAGCCGAGGCCGAGGCAAAACTGGCTGAGGAACTCTACCAGCGGCGTGTCAAGCTCTTCGACCAGAAGATCATCACTGAGGAGGACCTGGACCGGAGCAGGACGGAGCGTATTCTTGCCCAGGGCAATTTGCGGCAGATCCAGGTGGAGTATGACCGGGGTTTTGTCCGGGCACCCATCAGCGGGCTGGTGAACTCTCTTTACGTGGACGAAGGGGAGTTCATCGACAGGGGCAAACCCATGGCGGATCTGGTCAATGTGGACAGGATCGAGATCAACGTGAACGTTCCGGAACTGGATGTGCGTTATCTCGAGGTCGGCCAGACAGCCGGGGTGAGAATCGATGCGTTCCCGGAGCGCCAGCTCATGGGAAAAGTTGATTTCGTGGCCTACAAGGCCGATCCGGCCACCAAAACCTTTCACGTGAAGGTTCTCATCGACAACGCGGACCATATCATCCGACCGGGCATGATTGCACGGGTGGCCTTCCTTCGACGGGTGATCCCGGATGCCTTGGCTGCCCCGCTTTTCTCCCTTGTGGACAAAGGGGGGGAGCGCCTTGTCTTTGTTGAAAAGGATGGGGTGGTTCAAGCCCGGACCGTTTCCATCGGCGTCATCGAGGGCGACAGGGTGCAGATCACAAAGGGCCTCAATGCAGGAGACAACCTCATTGTGGCGGGCCAAACAGAAGTTGAAGAAGGCATGAGGGTCGTCGCCAAATGATTGTGAATCAGGCTGCCCTCAAACGCCAGGTGACGGTTCTGGCATTGCTCGTCCTCATCGTTATCGCGGGCCTGTACGCTTACATTACCCTGCCTCGCGAATCTTTTCCGGACATCACGATTCCCTATGTCTTCGTGACCACCACCTATGAGGGGGTGGCCCCCGAAGACATGGAAGAGCTGATTACCATTCCCATCGAGCGGAAACTCAAGGGCATCTCGGATGTGGAAGAGATCCGCTCCACTTCAGCGGAAGGCATCTCCACGGTAGCGGTCAAATTCCTGCCCAACGTGGACATTGACGATGCCCTTCAAAAGGTGCGGGACAAGGTCGATCAGGCCAAGCCGGACCTTCCCGAAGACCTTCCCGACGAGCCGGTGATCCAGGAGATCAATTTTTCAGACATCCCCGTCATCCGTGTGGTTCTTTCAGGACCCTTCAGCCTGCGCCGCCTCCAGAGCTTTGCAGAGGAGTTCGAGGACCGCATCGAGGCGGTTCCGGGCGTTCTGGACGCCCGCCTGACAGGAGGGCTGGAAAGAGAGATCCATGTGGAGTTTGATCTGGACCGGGTCGGCGCCTACAATGTGCCCTTTTCAAGTCTCATCAATTCCGTGACGCGCAGCAACGTGAACATGCCCGGCGGGAGCATGGACATCGGGGACGCCAAGTACCTTGTGCGGGTGCCGGAGGATTTCAAGCACCCCTCGGAGATCTTTTCCATCGTGGCCTTTGTCAGAGACGGCAAGCCCGTCTACCTGCGAGATGTGGCCTTCATCAGGGACGCCTACAAGGATCCCCTCACAAGAAGCCGGCTCAACGGCGAAAAAAGTGTGACCCTGGCCATCCAGAAGCGGAGCGGCGAAAACATCGTGCGTGTCACGGACGAAGTCAAACAGGTTGTCAATGAGGTCAAGGCCCTCATGCCGCCCGCCCTCAAGATCGACCTGACCTCGGACATGTCCAATGACGTGCGTCTCATGGTCTCGGACCTGGAGAACAATATCCTTTCGGGCCTTATCCTGGTGTTGGCTGTCATCTTCGTGTTTATCGGCGGACAGTCGGCCATATTTGTGGCTCTGGCCATCCCCTATTCCATGTTCATCACCTTTACGCTGCTGAGCGGATTCGGCGTGAGCATGAACATGGTAGTTCTTTTTTCCCTCATCCTCGCCCTCGGCATGCTGGTAGACAACGGCATCGTGATTGTGGAGAACATTTACCGCCACATGCAACAGGGCGAGTCTCGCCAAGAAGCCGCCCTCACCGGGACCAACCAGGTGGCCTGGCCGGTCATCACGTCCACCCTGACCACGCTGGGCGCCTTTGTGCCCTTACTTTTCTGGCCGGGCATCATGGGGGAGTTTATGGGATACCTTCCCCGGACATTGATCATGGCCCTGAGCGCCTCCCTGTTTGTAGCTATGGTCATCAACCCGGTTCTCTCAGCCCGTTACCAAAGGGCCAAACCGCCGGCTCAAAATGGCAAAAACCCGGGCCGGGAACCCTGGATCAAAAGGCTTTACCTCTATCTCCTGAGCTGGTCCCTTAACCATCGCTTGATTGTGGTTCTCACCGCATTTGCCTTTCTTTTCGGGGCCGTGACAGCCTTTGCCCTCTTCGGAAAAGGCACGGAGTTTTTCCCGGAAACCGAGCCCCGGCGGGCCTATGTTCACATCAAAGCGCCCGAGGGGACGAACCTGGACGCCTCGGACCGGCTGGTCGCCCAGGTGGAAGAAATCGTCTCAGAGTACGAAGACATCCGGTATGTGATCTCAAACATCGGATCTGTAGGGGGCGATCCCTTCTCCCAGGGCGGTACGGGAACCCATATCAACCGCGTGGCTCTGGATTTCAAAGATTTCCACGACCGCTCCAGACCTTCCACCGAGATTATAGAGGAATTGCGGGAGAGAATTCTCAAAGCGATCAGGGGGGCTGAAGCACAAGTTGAAAAGGAGCAAGAAGGGCCGCCCACAGGGCCTCCGGTGAACATCGAGATCTCAGGCGAGGATATTCATGTTCTGGGTGATTTGGCAGCCCGGGTGCGCAAGAGGATTGTTGACATTCGGGGGCTGGTGGACCTGAAAGACAATTATGTGAAAGGGAAGCCGGAGATCAGGGTCCGAATAGACAAAGAAAAGGCGGCCCTCCTCGGCCTGGATGCTTACACCATTGCCTACACCGTCAAGGCGGCCATCAACGGCGTGAAGGTGGGCGTCTATCGCGAGGGAAAGGACGAGTACGACATTCTCGCCCGCCTGCCTGAGCGGGATCGGCACGCTTTGGAAGGCATCAAGAGGATCACCGTGTCGGGCCCACAGGGGGAGCCCATCCCGCTGACCAGCGTGGCCGAGGTTTCCCTGGCCAGTGGGGTTGGAGCCATCATGCGGCTGGATCAAAAGCGGGTGGTCACCATCTCCGGCGACGTTCAAGGGCGTTTGGCCAACGATGTGATCCGGGAGATCGACGGTCGCCTCAAACAGGATTTCAACTGGCCAAGAGGCTATACTTACAGCTTCACCGGAGAGCAGCGTGAACAGGAAAAGGCGCAGGCCTTCCTGAGCAAGGCTTTTGTGGCCACCCTGTTTATCATCCTGATCATCCTGCTGACCCAGTTCAATTCCTTCTTGATCCCTTTCATCATCCTCACCTCCGTTCTCCTTTCTCTGATCGGTGTTTTCACCGGCCTCCTTGTGACCGGTACAGCCTTTGGGGTCGCCATGACGGGCATCGGCGTCATCAGCCTCGCCGGCGTGGTGGTCAACAACGCGATTGTCCTCATCGACTACTACAACCGACTCATGGACAGAGGCCTCTCCTCTCGCGATGCGCTGATGCGGGCCGGTCTCGTGCGGTTTCGGCCGGTGATGCTGACCGCCATCACCACCATACTGGGACTGCTTCCCATGGCCACGGGCGTCAGTTTTGATTTTCGTAAACTGGCCTGGGATATCGGCGGTGAATCGTCGCAATGGTGGGGGCCTATGGCGGTGGCCGTCATCTTTGGGCTGGGTGTGGCCACACTGCTCACCTTGGTCGTGGTCCCCGTGTTGTGCTCCATGGCTCACAGCATTCAAAAACGGGTCAATCATGAGACGCGTGTGCCTGCCTCGATCGACACATCAGCGTGAGCAGGTTTGGTTTGAAATCTTCTTAGTGCCATGTATCATAAATTCGCATAGCTGAAGATTGTGTTTTCGGATTGACTACGTGATGGCCCATTCCTTCAAGACGATATCTAAGGGCTTCGGGAGAGGTGGCCTGATCTTTGAGGGTTTAACAAGATCCTAAATAGGTCGGAACGAGAGATTCTGCCAGGGCTTTCCGTGCGTAAACCCTCAAAGATCAGACCGCGGCAATGCGCAGTGGAATTTTCTTGAGATATCGTCTTTCAGGAACAGGCCAGCACTTTATACAAGAGTATATGATACGGAGCACTAGCCAATGAAGCTGTGCTTTTAGGTGCTTGTAAATTCTTGCAAAAAGGAAAATCCCGGGGTATAAAGGCCGGAAACGGTCATTTAGGCACACGGTGTTGCAGGCAGGCGCTCAGATTATACGAAACAGAGGGGCTAACAAATGAAAAAAGCAGAAAAGGTGATCACATTTCTTGGAACGGATACGGCCTTCGAAGGCAAGCTGAAGTTTGAAGGGACGATTCGCATAGACGGGCACTTTAAGGGAGAGATTCTTTCCGACGGGAATCTGATCGTGGGCGAAGAGGGCATGATTGAGGCCGATATCCATGTCTCTTACATTGCCATCAGCGGCGAGGTCCATGGGAATATTACCGCCGATCAGAGGGTTGATATCCATGCGCCGGGAAAAGTCTTTGGAAACATACAGGCGCCCGTGGTGGTTATTGATGAGGGTGTGATTTTCGAGGGCAATACCCGGATGTATCAGGCCAAGAACGCAGCAGAGAAAAAACAGGCTGTTGTGGAGTCCGATGAGTACAGTGGCGGGCCCCCTCCGAACATCACGGCCATATACGGCGTCGTCACGGACGAGAGCACGGGGAAACCCATCAAGAGCGCAAGGATCAACTGCAAAGGTCCCATGAGGGGCGAGGGTGAAACCAACGGCTCAGGGTACTATGAGCTTATAAACCTGAAAGACGGCACCTGGAAGCTGAAAGTGGAGGCCAAAGGATACAAGAAGGAAAAGGCTGAAGTAACCATACCGGAGGAAGGCACCTACGAGCAGAACTTCGCCCTGACGCCGAAAACCTAGTGTGGTGTCCCAGAAATTCCTTTCATAATTGGCAAAAAGAGGGAATGGTCAAAATTGGGTTTTCCCGGGGCCGTCGGGAGGTGGTCGTCCAACCCGCAACCATACCTCCCATGCCTTTAAAACGGCCCCCTGTCCCTAATATCTGTTGCTGAGCAGCCCCGCCCGCCATCGCGAGCCGCTCAGGCGAGGCGGGCGGGCCCCAGCAGATAGTCTACCAAACGCCCCATATCTCCCGGGCCTGCACGTTGCCCCTATTGACATGATGGGGGCGTCCAACAAGCTTCGTGGGAATTTGGTTGCGGATCTGTAAGACCACCTCCCGACGGCCCCGCGATCAAGCAATAAATTATTCAAGTTATTTCTGGGACGTGATACTAGGTGCGGCTTCTATTCCGTGAGGGTGTAGATCTTGCCTAGGACTTCAAACCTCGCGGCATAGTGGAAGTCCACACGGGACTCTTGGGCCTGGGTCATCCTCTCCATAATGGCCGAAATAATCGCGCCAATAAGCTGAAAATCCTTGGCAATGAGATGAGCGGGCACCAGGATTTCCTTCATTATCAGATGCCTTCGAATGCCTGATGTGACAAAGGCATTCTCATGCCTGAGATACAGGATGTCCACCTTTTGTTCGGGGTTCTCCTTGTTTTCGATTGTGCCGATAATTCGATCCGAGTTGTTCGAATCATTTTGGTAGTCCATTGACGAATCCTTCCATGAACGGTTCCTTATCCCACAGGACGGTTCAGGGGTCAAGCAGTGAAATCGCACCGCGATTTCATGAGGAGACAAGATTATGAGCGACGAAGCGGTCAAGAAAAAAACGCAGGACACAGCCAAGACGCTGTTTGGCAAAGGGATCAAAATGGATCCGCCCTACATGACATGGAAAGCCTTTGACAAGGACCTCGCCAATGATTTCTCCATGTTCATCACAGGAAATCTTTACAGCCGTCAGGTGCTCACGTTGCCGGAAAGACAGATGGTGGCATGCGCTATGCTGGCAGCGCTCCGAGCCCGGGATGAATTGAAACTCCACGTCAACGCCGCCCTCAATGTGGGATGCGACCCCAAGAAGCTCGCGGAGGTTTTTTTTCAACTCGGCACCTACGCGGGCATGCCCGCTGTAAACGAGGCGCTTGACGTGTACCGGGAGGTTCTCAAAGAGAGAGGCGAGTGGCCGATCCCATAGCCTTCCCCTCCCTGCCGTAACTCAGCCGGATCTGCCGCAAGCGGTAGAGCCGGACAGGGGACGGCTTTTCTCATATTTAGGGCTTGTTTGGCTGTCCGTGGATCTCATCGGCGGAAAAGCCCCCATGATTTGCCCGCAGGTGCATGCCGGCTGAAACCGGCTTGATACGGTTTTAGCATTTGAAATCAATGACTTAGAGCGAATTGAGATTCGGAAAAAAATTTGGCCCCTGAATCGTGGAAGCTGGGTTGGCTGTCGGCAGGTGATCCAGGGGCCAGTGGGAGGTGGAAAGGAGGTCTGCTAATTAATATTAATTAATGCTAAAGTCAACACTATTTATAAAAAATTTTAATTATATAAAACAAAAAAGCCCCTGAAGCGAGAAGCAGGGGCTGAAAAAGGGTTGAGGAGATGTTATTTAAACGGCAAGTCCTCCTTACCGTTGCCCTGAAATTAATGCACAAAGCCCTTTTGTCAATGGCCTAAAAACACACCGTTTCCTGGATCAGAACGCGCCGAGCCGGAGAGCGCTGATTTTCTTATCCTATTGAAATCACTTGGCTATACCGTCAAAGCTTGTTTCGTTTCCGTTCGCAGGCTAGAAGAAAGACATGTCATGAGAGAGGCGTCCAAACAGATGCTGTGCTGTGCGGCTTTTGCCTGCCTCTTCGTGTTGGTGCCGATGGCCGTTGTCGGTATCGGATGCGGGGACGGCGGGGGCGAGAGACAATTCGATCTCATTCTCTCCACGACCACTGTCTCGGACAGAGCGATCAGTCTTTCATGGTCGGGGAACTTGCTGGGTGAAGAGACGTTCGAAGTCTATAAAGATGAAAGTGCCTATATCACCACACCGAACAACACGACGACGGTCTCGGGGCTGAGTCCGGAAACACGGTACTGCTTCAGGGTTTTAAGGGTCGATGCGGCCGGAGGCGTCACCGGGGAGACCAATCGATCCTGCAGCACGACCTTTGCGGAAGAAGATGGTGCCGGCAGGGCGGTTTCCGCTCGGTCGGTGAGTCTCTCTCCCGGCACCGTCAGTGACGGCCTCTCGAGGAGCGCAAAGTCTTATGTGCCGGACGAATGGACGATCCGTGCTGTGGACAGTGTGGGTCGAGGTGGGGCCTGGACTGCCATAGCCCTGGATTCGGTGGACCGGGTCCACATCCTCTACAACGAACATAGCGGTGACGGGTCACGCCTTCAGTTGGCGATCCATTTGGGCGGCGCATGGTCAAGACAGGTCATTGATGGGGGGACGGAGGCAAATTCCGGCATGGCTATGTCCATTGATGACGGGGGGGACCTACATATCGTTTACTCCGACGCCGCGAGCTCGCAGCTGATGTATGCCGGGAGGGACTCGGCGACTTGGACGAAGGAGACGGTGGGTGATCTGGTTGGTGCGAGCCCTTCTGTCAAGGCCGATTGGGCAGGCAACGTACACATAAGCTGTCTTGATCCCTTGAAAGGTGCGCTCATGTATGCGACCAATGGCGGGGGTGACTGGCGTGTGCATCCCGTAGACAGGACAGGCATGAGCGGTGACGGTGCCGACACGTCCATTGCGCTCGATTCTCAAAGCAGGGTCCACATTGCCTACTATGACTGCACGCTCGAGACGTTTCCACAGGAAACCGGGGTCCTCAAATACGCAACAAACACCCGGGGTGCCTGGGAGACAATGGTTGTCGAACGATCGCCGGCCATAGGCGGGTTTCCCTCCATCGCGTCCGATTCCACCGGCGACGTGCACATCGCTTTCTTCGACCGTGCCGGGTTGGCCGTCAAATATGCCACAAACTCTCTGGGAATGTGGGTTGTCCGTGTCATCGAAAGAACCAGCAACGAAATCAGGTCCACTTCCATAGCCGTTGATCTCGCTGACCGGGTCCACATCGCCTACATCGACGGCTCACAACATGCCCTCAAATACGCCACCAATGCCTCGGGTGAATGGGAGATCTCCACCGTTGACACGGAAGCCCATGCCTTGGGGAGGGACTCCGTGGCCGTGGATTCCAGGGGCAAGGCCCACATCAGCTACGCAGGCGCCGCAGGCCTCAAATACGCGACCAACCGGTAACACGAATGTGCGGAAGGGCTGTTTGCCGGGGATCTCGAGTATGTGTTTTGACAGGATGAACAGGAGGGATAAGAAAATGAGATTAGCAAAACGCTTGGAGACCTTTGAGGCCTATTTGGGTACGGCCATGAACGTCATCTTGACCCGGATGAGAGGCGAAGGCAAGGACGTGATTAACCTCGGCCTTGGCGATCCGGACGTGATTCCGCCTGAAAACCAGAGGGCGGCCCTGGCTGAATGCTGCTTGGATCGGGATAGCCACCACTATCCCAGCTTCTATTCGCCCATGCCTCTCAAGGAAGCGATCGCCGGGTGGTACGAGCGCCGCTTCGGCGTGGAATGCGATCCTGAAACAGAGGTTTTGCCTCTGTTGGGATCGGCTGAGGGCCTTTTCCATATCCACACGTGCCTTCTTGACGTGGGAGACTTAGCCCTGGTGCCTGACCCGTGTTATCCAGCCTATGTGGCGGGTGTCAAGATTGCGGGCGGTGTGATCGAACCGGTTCCCCTGAGAAAAGAAAACGGTTTTCTCCCGGACCTGGCTTCTATCAGCCCCGAGACAGCCCGGCGGGCCCGCATGATCTGGGTCAACTATCCGAACAACCCCACCTCGGCTGTCGCCGGTGCGGCGTTTTACAAGGAACTCATTGCCTGGGCGCACCAATACGAGGTCGCTGTCATTTCCGACAACCCATACTCTGAGGTGTGTTTCGACGGCTATCGTGCCCCCAGCTTCCTCCAGTTTGACGGGGCCAAAGAGGTGGGCGTCGAGTTTAACTCTCTTTCCAAGGCCTACAATTCTTGCGGATGGCGCACAGGGATGATGCTTGGCAACAAGGACATCATCTCAGGGATGGCCAAGATCAAATCCCATTCCGACAGGGGCATGTTTTATCCGCTCCAGGTTGCGGCTGTCGCGGCCCTCAATGGCCCAACGGATTTCATGGTTGAGCGCAACAGGATGTACCAGGAGCGGAGAGACGTGACGGTGACGGCCCTGCACGACATGGGCCTGGATGTTGAGAACCCCAAGGCAACCTTCTATGTCTGGTGCGCGCTGCCGAAAGGGGTTGAAAGATCCAACGAATGGTGCATGAAGGTTCTCGATGAAATCGCGGTGTGGACGATTCCCGGCTCTATGTACGGCGAGTGTGGGGAAGGCTACTTCCGCATTGCCTTGACCCATCCGGCCGAGCGCCTGGCCGAGGCCATGGCGCGACTTAAGAGGTTCTTGGGCTGAGATAAGCCAGGGGAGATTGACGATTGTCGATTGATCAATGATAGATGACCAATGCTTGCCCCGTGAAATCCCGAAGGGCTATTTCAGTGGTGACGAATGACTAATGACAAATGTTATGCCAGATAAGGGTAGAACACATCGAAAAGAACCAGATCCTCCTCGATATCGTGGGGGTGATGCAGGACACCTTTGGGAACTCTGAAGAAGGAGCCCGGGACCATGGGCAGGTCACCCATGCCGTCGATCCATATCGTTGCCTTGCCCTTGATCACAAAAATGATATCGTCCGAGTTTTCGTGAATGTGCTTGTCTACGTGTGAGCCTTTTGGCACCTGCACCAGAAGGCAGGTCAGGTCCGTGTTGTCATCACGGTTGGACAACAAGTGGGCCACCTTCACATCCTTGAGCTGCGGGTGGGGCTCCCATTTGGCATCCTTTGGCTGCACTGCTTTGGCTTTTCCCATAGATTCCCCTCCTTACCAAAAAGTCTCGTGACCCTACCAGACCCTGGGGCACCTTACAACCCGCATTCTGTCTTCCATCCTCATTTGACCGCAAATATTTCATCAAAAAAGACTTTCATGTGCGACCAGGAACGCTCGTCAGCGGACTTGCTGTACCGAAGCGCATCCATCCCCGCCTTGTCCGCATCCGGGTTGGTAAAGCTGTGCCTGGCGCCGCCGTAGAAAACCATCTGCCAATCCAGGCCTGACTTGGCCATTGCCGCAAGATAATTATGAAGCTGTGCTTCTTTGGCCATCGGATCATTTGCGCCGTGGCAGATCAGGATTTTTGCTTTGACCAGACTCTCTGCATTCTCCGGGGGCGGGAGCAATGAACCATGGAAGCTTACCACCCCCTGGATGCCGGCACCGCTGTATGCCAGTTGCTGCACTGTTGCGCCACCAAAGCAATACCCTATCGCAGCGATGCGACTTTGATCCACGTTTGGATCCATCTTGAGGATTTCCAATCCGGCCAGGGCCCGGCTTCGCCATAAATCCATGTTTTGTGCCACCTGTTTCATCCATTCACTCGCTTGGCTCGGGTGCTGGGTCACTTTGCCGATGCCGTACATATCCAGGGCAAAGGCCACATACCCCATGCTTGCCAACTGTTCGGCGCGCCCTCGAGCGTACTCGTTCAAACCCCACCACTCATGCACCACGAGGATGCCGGGGCGGTTCCCTTTGACAGAGTCGTCGTAGGCCAGATAGCCTTCGAGCTGCAGCCCGTTATGCTGGTAGGGCACGGTTTTGGACACAACCGTTGCCTGGGCCGTCGCTGCAAACACCATGACCACCAAAATAACCAAAATCATGCCTTTTCTCATAACCCGCCACCTCCTTTCATTTCGTATATCCGACAAAATAAGTATGATTTTCTGGTTGGCAAGCTTCCCTCGCTTGGTAGTACAGCACTATTGTCTTCTCTGCGCTGCAGCCGGAAAGGCTTTACTTCTTGAGCAAGGCTGTGGTATAGGGGTTGATAACTAACCCAATGACTTTTTTACACTTTTAACGGTGATGGGACACACCCTTTACAGATGAAGAGGGGCCATGAAGTCAAAAGAGCCATAGAAACCCCGCTTTTCAAACCAAGAGCGGGGTTTCTTGTGTTCTGAGGCAGAGTCTGCCCTATTCCACCGGAGAAGATCGACGATTGACAACTGAAGATTGTCGATTGGTCAATGATAGATGACCAATGCTTGCCCCGTGAAATCCCGAAGGGCTATTTCACTGCGGACCGGTGACCAGTGTCCAATGACCACTGTCCAATGACTAATGCTTGCCCCGTGAGATCCGCCGCAGGCGGCTGTTTCTCCGGGGCGAAGCCCGTTCCACCGGGACTTGCCCCCGCGGCCCTTCTGCTGCTTCTCTTTTTCCTGGTGGCCGCCTGCACGCCAAAAGTGACCGCCGATTTAAAACAAAAAGCAAACTATGACCTGTACGAGAATGTCCCTGTCAAGAGCGTTGGCGGCTGGACGGAAACAAACATCCATGTATCCAGGGGCGCCATTGTTGCCGTCATGGCCAGGGGAGAAATGTGGCAGGCATCCAAGAAAGAAAGGTGGGATGCTTACAAGGTCCTGGGTTTCAAAGTTGGAAAGGACGGCCCCATTTACCGTCTCAGCAGAGGAGCCCATCCTGGAGTCATCATGAACCTCAGTGCTATGAAGAGCGGAAAAGAGGGGTTTCTTTATTTCGGCCTTCCCGGAAAGCGTCGCACAGCCGCGATGAGATCCGACATCACCGCAACCGTCATTGTGTGGGATTCTCAGCATCAGGACAACATCGAGAAAGATATCAAGAAGTTGAGACGACGCTACGCCGGGGACCCTCAATTCAAATTTCTGAACCGAGCCGTTGCTGCGGTTTTCACGGGAGCCGGAGACTACAGCAAGTCCAAGGAGGTGGCGGGTAAGCGGCCCACGCTCGTTTCTGCCATGAACGAGTATTGGCTGGGTCATTATGAAGAGGCGAAAACCCGTGCTGCTACAATAAGACGGAATAACCAAGCCCTGGGCAATAAACGCGCCGAAGGGGCGGCACTGATCGCAATGGCGCGCGCGGCATCTGCTCTCGGGCAATATGACGAGGCCGTGGAGCTGTCCGAGGAGGCTTTAGACATTGGGAAGGAAACAAGACACATGCTCATTGTTGGTTTAGCCCATTTTTCTCTGGGACAGAGTTACCTGAAAAAGAACCAACTCGATGAGGCCTACAATCATCTCAAGAAGGCCCTCACCTGTTTCGATCGTTGCCGAATGAGGGGTCACAAGCCGGAATGCTATCTCTATCTCGGGGAGGTCCAGGTAAGGCTGAACAAGCAAGGGGAAGGCAAGCAATCCTTTGAAGCGGCTATTGAAGAAGCCGAAGCCCTGGTCAGGCCGGAGCCCATCTGGATGGGCCACAGCCGCCTGGGGAGAATTGCGGAATCCGAGGGACAAAGGCAAAAGGCTTTTGAGCACTATGCAGAAGCCATCAAGGTCGTGGAGGGTATGAGGGGAAAGCTCAGAGACCCGGGCTTGAAGTCCACTTTCATGGCAAACAAACTCTACGTGTACGAGTGGATGATCCGGCTCCTCAAGAGCATGGAGCGAGACCCGGAGGCGTTGAACTACTTGGAGCGAGCCAAGGCCAGGGCCATACTGGACATGCTTTCGGAAAAGGGACTTTACTCCAGTGTGCAAGAAGAGAACGTGCTGCTCAGGAGGGAGCGGGACCTTCGTAAGCAAATCAACGAACTCTCCATGGCGTTGCTCATGGCCTCATCGGACAGTGAGGCAAAGCCCGATGAACAGATCGCTGAGCTTCGCCGCGCGGAGGAGGCGCACAGGGATGTTCTTGACAGGATCGAGAGGCTGAACCCTGAGCTGGCATCCCTGGTCTCTATCAATCCTCTGAAGGCCCGTGAAATACAAGAACTGCTCAGCCCAAACGTGGCTCTTCTGGAGTACTTCTTGGGGGAGGAGACGAGGCTGGTCTTTGTGGTGACCCGTGAGAAGGTTTTGGCCGTGTCCCTTGCGGCGTCTCCTGAGATGCTTTTCAGTACGATCCAGCGCTTCAGGGACGAGGCTGTTGAAGGAATCTCCCCGCTAAGGTCCGGCTCGGAGGACTGTGACAGAACGCTTTCCGCTCTGTACGACATCCTGATCCATCCCGTCGAAAAAGAGATCTCTCACGTGGAGCACCTGGTGATCGTTCCCCACGGGATCCTTCACTACCTGCCTTTTCAGGCCCTGCGCGCCACACGGGAAGGGAAGCCAAGATATCTCGTCGAGTCCTATGCGGTGAGTTATTTGCCCTCTGCCAGCGTGCTGAAATATGCCAGGACGAAGAACAAGGAAAACCGCAAGAACATCTTCGCAGCAGGCAACCCGACGACAGAGCTTCTCCCCCTCCCTGCAGCGGAAAAAGAAGCCCGGGAGGTTTCGGCGCTTTTCGAAGACAAGCTGGTCCTTACAGGGGAAAGGGCCACGGAGACGTTGGTCAAGGGCGAAAGTCCCCATTACGATGTCGTCCTGCTTTCCACCCACGGGGAGATGCTCCATGAAGATCCTCTCAGGTCCAACCTCAGGTTTGTGCCGGCGGCAGGCAATGATGGGAGGCTCACCGTGGACGAGATCTTTGACATGAACATCAAGGCAAACCTTGTGACCCTTTCTGCCTGCGAGACGGCCCTGGCAAGGGGTAAGGGCGGGGGGTTTCCTCAGGGGGACGACCTGGTAGGCCTTTCAAGGGCTTTCATTCACGCCGGCACCCCCAGCACGGTGGCATCCCTCTGGAAGGTGGCTGATGAGAGCACGGTCACGCTCATGCAGGCCTTTTATCGCAACCTTCAGAGCATGTCCAAGGCAGAGGCTTTAAGACAGGCACAACTGGAACTGATGGGCTTTCGCATTCCCTACACCGCTCAAAGGGGCATTGTGACCACCAAGTTGGCCGGCTCTGAGCCGGGGACGCCCGTTGACTGTTCCCACCCCTTTTTTTGGGCGCCCTTTATTTTGGTTGGGGATTGGAAGTGAAGCCTCCCCGTGGCCCCGGCTAAGAAGCGGGATCTCCGCCTCACTCCGACAAGCCGCGGGGCATCCTGGCGAAGGAGAGTAACGAAGAAGCGATGACGATTGACGATTGAGAAATGACAGATGTCCAATGACCAATGACAAATGTCGAATGACCAATGCTTGCCCCGTGAAATCCCGAAGGGCTATTTCACTGGGGACCAATGATCAATGAGGATGCATCATGTCAAAACCTGACGAACTGGCGTTTCTGGATGCCACCGCACAAGCCGAGCTGGTGCGACGCAAAGAGGTCACACCCTTTGAGCTGGTTCAGGCTGCCGTCGAACGGGTCGAGACCCTGAACCCGGCGCTCAACGCGGTGGTCACACCCATGTACGAACAGGCCCTTGAAACCGCAAAGGGCACTCTGCCCGATGGGCCGTTTACAGGAGTGCCCTTTCTGCTCAAAGACCTGCTTGCCGCTTACGCCGGCGTACCAATGAGCCTCGGCTCAGAATTGATGCGCCACTTTGTGCCTGACCACGACAGTGAGCTGGTGCGGCGGATCAAGCGCGCGGGTTTGATCGTTGTGGGCAAAACCAACACACCCGAGTTCGGTATCCTGCCCACCACCGAACCCCGTCTTTTTGGTCCCTGCAGCAACCCCTGGGAGACGAGGGTGACCACCGGCGGGTCGAGCGGCGGCTCCGCCGCTGCCGTGGCATCAGGCATGGTCCCTATGGCACACGGAAACGACGGTGGGGGATCCATCAGGATCCCGGCCTCATGCTGCGGACTCTTCGGTATCAAACCCACGAGGGCGCGAAACCCCCTGGGTCCTGATTTCGGGGATCTCATGAGCGGGTTGGTGGTGGAGCATGCACTAACGCGGTCCGTGCGAGACAGTGCCGCACTCCTCGATGCCACCTCAGGTCCGGATTTGGGGGATCCTTACTGGGCACCGCCCCCGGCACGTCCTTTTCTGGAGGAGGTGGGTGCCGACCCCGGGCGTCTTCGAATTGCATTCACCGTCGGGGTTGGGCCTGAGATGACGGTCCACGAAGACTGCGTCAAGGCCGTGAAGGATGCGGCAGCCCTTTGCGCAGGCCTTGGCCACGAGGTGGTGGAAGCCTTTCCCGAGTTCAACAGAGAGCTCACTACCCAGGCCTTTATGGACATATGGGCGGCAGGGTGTGCGAGCAACCTGGAAGGCATTTCACGGATGACCGGCCGCCCTCCAAACCCGGACAAGGTGGAACCCCTAACCTGGGCCCTTTACGAGACGGGCAAGGCGTTGAAGGCGTCCCATTACATGCTCTCGCTGCATGTGCTTCAGATGATTGGCCGCGAGATTCATCGCTTCATGAAAGACTACGATCTCTTGCTGACGCCCACGCTGGCAGAACCGCCTGTTCCCCTCGGTTCCTTTGATTCCCCGGCAGACAATCCCATGCAGGGGATTGTGCGGGCCATTGCCTTTGTGCCGTTCACGCCCCTTGCCAACGCCACAGGGCAGCCGGCCATGTCTGTGCCGCTCTTTTGGAACGGTGATGGATTGCCGGTGGGATCCCACTTTGTAGGTCGCTTCGGTGACGAAGCAACCCTTTTTCGGCTCGCTGCCCAACTGGAGCAAGCACGGCCCTGGGCGGACCGCCGCCCGCCCGTGTCGGCCTGAAGAATCGCTGTGGGCTGTGCTTTTTCGGGCCGGCACGAGCGATACAGAGCAACCGTGAGACAGACCAACCTCACACCCTTAGGAGGCGATCTCGTGTACCCGCTAAAATATGACGAGGAAACGTGTCTCAAATGCGAAACCATTGATTGTCTGACAAGATGCCAGTACCTGAGCCTGGATCTCGATAGAGCCAAAGAGGAGAGGCACAAAATCCTACGCGGAGAAGACTCCCAGGTGTTGAGGGACTGCGTGACCTGCTATGCTTGCGAAGAGTACTGCCCTCAGGGGAATCATCCTTTTTACCTGATCGTGGACCGGCAGGAGCAGTTGGGGGTTCGGCCTGTTCCCGTTCCCTTGACCAAACAACAGGTCGTCATGATGGCACCCAGGGGGAAAATCGTGCCCGAGAAGGTCCACGCGCCCGTGGTGAACCTGTGCTACTTCCCCATGTTGAAAGATACCGTGCGAGGGAAGCTGTTCGAGGGGGCCTCCGCCGTTGTGGGAAGCGATATTTTCTGCAACATCATGTGGCTCCATTTCGCCAAGACATCCGTGATCCGGGAACGCGTTCCCCGGATGATCCAAAACCTCTGGGACTATTACCTGAAGGAGAGCGGTGTGGATGAGGTGGTCTGCTATCATGATGAGTGCTTTGCAACCTACACCCAACTTGCGCCGGCCTTCGGTATTGATGTGCCCTTCAAATCCATCCACCTCTTTGAGTATCTCACCAAGAGGCTCGATACACTGAAGGACCACATCCGTCCTCTTGGCATGAAGGTGGCCTACCAGCGCCCCTGTTCGAACCGTCTGATTCCGGAAACCCAGCCCTGGGTGGATGAGATCTTTCAGCGCATCGGGGTGGAGCGGGTGGAGCGCGAGTATGACCGGGAGAATGCCCTGTGCTGCGGCGGCGTCTTCAGGATTCAGCAGCGGGAGGAACTGGCCGACGACGTACTCACCAGGAACCTGGGCGATATGAAGGCTGCAGGCGCGAATGTCTGCGTGTTCAACTGCCCGTTTTGCTTTTTTGCCATGGGAGAGGCCGCGGCGCAGGCGGGCCTGATGCCTCTCATGATGAGCGAGTTGTGCCACTTCGCCCTTGGTGAAGGAAAGGTGATGGGAGGCTGATATGGGGAATATCACCAGGGAACTGTCGGACATTGTGGGGGCCCAATATGTTTCAAATGAACCGGAGGAGCAGTTTATTTACAGCCGTGACATGGGAACCATGGAGCCCAGGCAGCCTGATTTTGTGGTCATGCCCGCTTCCACAGAGGAAGTCCGGAAGGTTGTTCTTCTGGCCAACCGGGAAGGCATCCCCATCGTCCCCCTGGGAGGCGGACTTGTGCTTTCCGGTCTTTCCAGGCCCTTGAAAGGGGGCATTGTTCTGGACATGAAACGGATGAACCGGATCCTGGAAGTGAACGAGATGAGGCGGTATGCCGTGGTGGAGGCGGGGGTTTCCCAGGGTGTGCTTCAAGCGTATCTGAAGCGGCATCATCCGAAGCTCAAGCACTCTGTTCCGGACGCACCGCCCATTGCGACTATCGCCGGGAACGTGCTCATTTTCGGCTCGGGCCACCTTTCCCATGCGGCAGGATTTCACTCGGACATGATCAACGGCATGGAAGCCGTTCTCCCAACAGGGGAAATCGTCCGCGTGGGTTCGTGCGCCGCCTCCCCCCACTGGTTTTCCCGGGCACCCCTTCCGGATCTGTCAGGGCTTTTTGTGGGATGGGCGGGAACCACGGGGATTGTGACCAAGTTGGCCATCACCCTCTTTCCTGATCGGCCCTTCAATGATGTAGGCGTCTTTGTGACCGAGGACGAAGAACTCATTCCGGATATTCTCAATCGGGTCACCAGGGCCAACGTGGCAGAAGACGTCACCGCCTGGATGACGCCGAAGCCTGAATGGGCCCGAGGCTTTCAACATGTCAATGTGGCCTTTTCGGCCGACACCAGGGAGGAGCTAAAATGGCGGTGGCAGCTGATCCGCCTGTCTCTCAAGAATTACATGGATGAGAAGGTGGGCGGCTTTATGATGCTTCCCCCTCCCATGAAAAAAGCCCTGATCGAGGCGCCTGCCGTCACACTCACCCGTTTCGCTGATGTGAGAAAGGGAGGGGGCTTCGAATACGTGGGCACCATCATGCCCATTGATCTTTTTCCCGAGGCTTACCGGGCTGGATTGGAGATTGCCGAGCGCTGCGGCACCACCTACTCCACAGGCGCTCGCGTGATCGGCCTGGGGCACTGCATGATGTTTTACTTCGCCTACCCCTTTAACCGGGCCGACCCATCGGATGTGCAGCGAGCCCAGGGCGCCCTGGAGGAGACGAACCGGGTCGTGCTCGACATGGGCGGTATTCCCTGGAAGGCGGAGGTGCCTGCCCAGCAAGAGATTATTCAGAGGATGGACCCCAATACCTTTGCGCTTATGAACCGGATTCGAGAGGCCCTGGATCCAAGGGGCATCATGAACCCGGGAAACTGGGAACCTGCCGCGTAGCGGCGGGACTGAGCACAGAGCTGGGACCTGAAGAAACCGGAGGGCGGACTGATGGAATATGCGGACATCCTTCACCGGTGTTTTCGGTGCGGATATTGTAAGCTGCCCGGCAACTACCAGGACCTGAACTGTCCCTCCTACCTGAAATTCCGTTTTGAGACCTATTCTCCTGGGGGGCGGCTCTGGCTTCTAAGGGCCTGGCTGGACGGCGAGATCAAAACCAGCCCGCATCTCGCCCAAATCCTCTTTTCCTGTGCCGGTTGCGGGAACTGTGTGGAGCACTGCGTCTTTCCAAAGTTCAAGGATGACTTGCTCAATGCGATTGTGGCGGGCCGGCAGGAGATCGTGAGCGAGGGAGCCGTGCCCCCGTCAGTACGGGACTACCTCAAGGCCATGCAGCTTTACGGAAATCCTTACAAGCTCCCTCAAGACGACCGGGGCCGGTGGGCGGACGGTCTGGGTCTTGAGCCCTACTCAGGACAGGAGCACCTTTTCTACGCGGGCTGCGTCGGCGCGTATGACGAACGGGGACAGAAGATGGCGCGATCCGTGGCCACAGTGCTCAGGGACTGGGGCATCTCATTTGGGATTCTGGGGGCGGAGGAGCGCTGTGACGGAAACGAGGTCAGGTACTTGGGCGAAAACGCTCTTTTTGAAAAAATGGCCAAGGAGAATATTCGCCTCTTCAAGGAGGCGGGCGTGAAGAAGGTCATCGCCCTGTCTCCGCACGCCTATCATGCGATGAAGAACGAGTACCCGAAATGGGGTGGGGATTTTGAGGTGCATCATTACAGCCAGATGCTGGCAAAGGCCGTAAAGAAGGCCGGCCCTGCGCCGAAGCAGGACAACCTGAGGGTGATCTTCCACGATCCCTGCTATCTGGGACGGCACAACAAGGAATACAGGGCGCCAAGAAAGGTCTTGAAGGCCATTGGGGGCGTTCGGCTCGTGGAAATGCAGCGAAGTAAGGGAGATGCCCTGTGCTGCGGCGGTGGCGGAGGAAATTTTTTCACCGATATCTTGGGGCCTGGTCCGGACAGCCCGGCCCGGGTGAGGGTTCGCGAGGCGTGGGAGACCGGTGCGGACGTTCTTGCCGTGGCGTGCCCGAAGTGCGCCAAAATGCTGGAGGATGCGGTCAAGGCAGAGGGACTGGAAGAGAAACTTGCCGTTATGGATCTCGCCGAGATCATACAAGCCCCTTAGTCTTTTCCTCTGACAAATGCGCGATTCAACTCTTAGCCCTGTTTTCACCTTTTTGTGCTTTCGTGATAGGATTCGGGCGGAGAGGTCAACAACCTGGTAGGGCGTTTGTTTATTGGTTGTCATTTCGACCCCCGCGAAAGCGGGGGGAGAAATCTTGATAACCCCTTCGCAGTCTAAGATTTCTTGTTTCACTCAGAATGACAGTATTGGCACGGTATTTAGGAAACGCTCCACCAGCCGCAGAGGATATCCATGGGAACAGGCTTTCGGGTGTTTTTCTTTGATGAGAACGATTCTCTTCGGCGTCTTTCCATGGCCCGGTATCAACGATTGCGCCGGGGGGAACCCGGTGAGCGTTTGCAGGAGTACGCCGGAAAGCGGGTTCGATGCGCCCTGGTGGTGTTGGAGGTGGAGGGGCGGCGCCCAATCGGCATAGCCCATGTTGACTATATGATGGTGTCTTTCGACCCGGAAGGGCGAATGGACCCCACTGAGCTCGAAAGGGAAGCACGTCTCGCTGTTCAAGCCCTGCCGCCATACATACACGAGGAGAAATCCGGGCGGATCATAGATGCTCGTAGCCGCTTTGCCACGCAGCGTCTGAATCGGGAATTCAAATGGAAGCCCACGCCGGACATCCAGGCGGCAATCGTGGCCGCCATATTCGAAAAGGAACTCGCGTGACCGGGCCTCCGGTCAAAGGCACAACTCGGCCGGCCCTGCCAGCCACAGCGCCGCCTTGGAACAAATCACTCCCGTAAGGGGGAGAAAGAGGATACAAACCACTTAGTGGTTCCTAACATGGCCTGGAGTAAGAAAACCGTACTCAAGATACTGAGAATCAATCCTTTTGTGTTTTCCAGATGGTACGATCGCGGGTTTATCAGTCCCAGTATCCAGCCCGGAGGGCGGGGGAAAGCAAATCGGTGGAGTACAGAGGACATCATTAAGGTCCTTGTGTTTAAGAAAGTCCACGAGTGTGGTTTTACCCTGGAGGAGAGCAAACGGATCGCCTATGAAGACTTGAACGATCTTTTGCTGGGCTATGCCCTTCCCAGGGTCGACACCTACCGGGAAAAGAAAAAAGGGTCGGTGATAGACGGCAGGAGGCCCTTCCTTCATCAACTGCCGCGTCCTGTGATCATGATCCTTTACTTGAGAAAGCCGGACGGCCGCATCGAAGGGCACAGGGTTTCCAGCGAGGCAAATCTTACTGATCTTTATGAGGAAATAAGGGAATGTGAAGGGGCGGTTATCTTGAATCTGGCGAAAATCGTGGAGGAGATCCTGGACAGGGTGGAGAAGGAGACAGGGGGAGAAGATCTAAAGAACCACTAAGTGGTTATATTTTCATGGCAGCCATCGCGGCCGCCATATTCAAAAAGGAACTTGCCTGAGCGGGCCTCCAGTCAAAGGCACAAGTCGGCAGGCCTGCCCTATTCCATTGGAGGCAATTGGCGATTGAGGATCGCAGATTGTCGATTGGTCAATGATAGATGACCAATGACAAATGACTATATCATTGACGTGCCCCATTTTTCTCTGGGGACAAATGCGAGGTGAGAAATATGACTGAAACACTATTTATGGTTCATGGCATGTGTGCAGCCCCATGGGTTTGGGACAATTACAAAAGCTTTTTTGAGGAGCGAGGGTACGTGTGCGTCACCCCAGCACTGCGCTAGCGCTACCATGATATGGATCCCGGTGATGAGCCCGACCCACTGCTGGGAACGACGAGCCTCTTGGATTATGTGCGTGATCTGGAAGAGGAGATTAGAGGACTGGGCGCGGCCCCAATCATTATGGGCCACTCCATGGGTGGACTCCTCACGCAAATCCTAGGCAGCCGGGGACTGGGAAAAGCCCTTGTTCTCCTCACGCCTGCAGCCCCTTCCGGCATTCTTGCCTTGAGATTTTCTGTTATCAAATGCTTCTGGAGTGCGATGACGAAATGGGCTTTTTGGAAAAAGCCCTTCCGTTTCACCTTGAATGAAGCGGCGTATGGCATCTCGAATCTGCTGACTGTCGAAGAGCAAGAGCAAATGTACACCAAATTCGTTTACGAGTCCGGAAGGGCCGCAGCCGAGATTGGATTTTGGCTCCTTGATTTTAAGGGCGCAGCAGGGGTGGATGAGTCGCAGATCGCACGTCCCATGTTGATCATCGCCGGGGGCCAGGACCGGATAACACCGGCGTCGGTCACGAAGAAGCTACACGAGAAATACAAAGCCGTGTCCAAATTTGTGGAATACCCGGACCATGCTCACTGGGTTCTTGGCGAGCCGGGTTGGGAGAAAATAGCGCAGGATGTGGCAGCGTGGCTAAAACAAAACGGGATGTGAACAGAGGGCACAACGGATCGACACACTAAACATACAAGCGCCGGACACGACTGAAGATTCAAGATTGACGATCGACAATTGACCATTCAGAAGTGACTACTGAGTTTCCTGTATTCCTGTCCTGTCGTAGACCCTGTCGAAGACCCTGAGCAGAGTCGAAGGGAGCGGCGTCGAAGGGCTGAATTCCGGCCACACCTGGCTCTGTGCTCTTTGCTCTATGCTTTTTTCAAATGACAAATGATTAATGCTTTCTGGGCCGGGAAAGGAGGCTTTATGAAAAAAGGGTTGATGGTACTGCTGCTCGCGATGCTTGTGTGCGCGCCAAGTTCAAATGCCGGAACCAAGCTTGTCGAGGTCAGCCTGGGCGGGACCAACATTAAACTGCCTGCCCCGGGGGGGTTTTCCGAAGTCAGTGAGGTTTCTCCGCAAACGCGCAGTCAAGCAGAGAGACTGACCATTCCCCAGAACAGGTTGTTGGCCTATTTCGTCCCTGACGCCGATCTTGAGAGGTTGAAAAAAAGCCAAGGGGCCACCTTGGAGTATCAGAGGTATACGATGGTTCAAACGCTTCGGGCAGCCGAAAGCCTCAACATGAGCACCCAGGATTTTCGGGGGCTGGCACAACGCGTAAGACAGGAGCAGGGCCAATTTCCGGAGCGGGACAGGGAGCAAGCGCAGGCCTACGTCGACGATGCGTCGGACCGTTTGTCAAAGGAACGTGGTGTGGCAGTGGATCTGAAGGTTGGGCAGCCCCAAGCTCTTGGTGTTTTCGCTGATGGCGACGATTACATCGCTTCTGCCTTGCTGGCCAAAATGAAGGCCGCTATGGGGGAAAAAAGTGTCGAGTTCGTTATCGTAAGCGCTTCAGGTTTTGTGAGAGTCAAAAACAAGCTGATCTTTGCGTGGGTCTATTCAAAGTACGATTCACAAGAGGACATAGACTGGGTCAGAGCTGCTGCAAAAGATTGGATTCAAGGAATCCTTTCAGCAAACCAGCCGGGCACTTGATGATAGCAACGGCGGGCCTCCGATTTCTTCTTTCTCTGGTTGCCCTGCTTCCCCCGCGTGCCCTGTTAAACTTGATTATTCCCTTTAGCTTGCTACAGGGTTTCCCAAAATTCCCTCTCCC
>SMTZ1_10001583_pt1 | contig 35342 bp, 34 predicted proteins | sample DeeMarSWOR136_30_FD_25667 | JGI IMG/M metagenome (IMG submission 25667)
GGAGGTTAATCGCCAAAGACTCGGAAGAGGCCTTCACTCCCCTCTATCTCCTTAGTCCCGAAGAACCCAGCCTTTGTCGAGATAAATGGTCTGATTTACCTTTGAGATCTGCAGCTTTTGCTGAAACGCCGTGTTTCCGATTTGCGCTCCAGCTTGGTATACTTGGGTTTCAACGGGGACTTCCTCTGGGCTCGGGCTCTCTTTCAAGGCCTCAAAGAGCACTCTGCCGTCGACAGCCTCTGGGGGAGCAAGGTCTAACAGGTGTAACATCGTCGGAAGGATATCTATGTTTCCCGAGGGAACTGGATTGTTAACTCCTCGTTTGAAGTGGGGCCCCGTCGCCACTAGCACGTTCTGAATCTCGTAGGGGCTAATTGAACCATGGTTTCCACACCCCACGGCAACGCTGTCCCTGACAAACGCGCCCCCTCCCCCAAGGCCATAGGGGTTCTGAGCGCTTCCCCACGCGAAGGACATGAGAATGTCGGGTGAACGGAGGTTCTGGCTTCGAATGAGCGACAAGGGAAACGAGGGGGGAATCGGACCGGTGGACGAGGAGGTAAATAGTGGTCCACACCACGGCTGGGTACTGAGGAACTTGGTGATAGCCGTTACCTTGGCGTCGTTATGGTCGTGAACATAAATCAGCACGCACCCGCCAGCGCCCGTCACAAGGACGTCCGTTGATTCTGTGGCCTCTTTTAAGCCTGCTTGAACCAGTTGCTCAGCTACATCCACTGTCTGCGTTACCGTCGATAGTCCATGATCCGAGGCGACGAGGATATCCGTTGCGCTAGCGAATTCAGCGTCCTCTACGTAGTCCAGAATCCGGCCCAACTCTGCATCCGCCTGGCTTATGGCCTCGCGAGCTTGAAGCGAGGAGACGCCTGTTTTGTGCTCCGTACTGTCTGGCTCTGAAAACCAGAGGGATGCGACCGTCGGATGGTATTCGGGTATGACGTAGTCTATCAAGAGTGTGGTGGCACGGTGTATCTGATCCGTATTAGGGACGCTTTTTGCCGGCCATCTTCCGAAGCGAGACTCCAGCGTCTCGGCTTCTGACGCTGGAATGGTGAATTCAGGATGAACTATGAGACCGCTGGTTTCACAGGCCTTGTGGTTGTTCAGGTACGTGTTTCCACTACTTCCTACATTAATGCTGGCCATCATCTTCCGTGTCGGTCCCACGATTTCGCCCAGGCTCTTTCGCTGTAATGCTTTCCCCTTTGTGACGTCGTCCAGAAAGGCGATGCTGTGACGGCTTCCGGTGTCTATCTCCAAGGGGACTCCATCATGGTGTATATAGAATTGGTTCCCCACTACCCCGTGGCCACCCGGATAACACCCTGTAACGAAGCTTGCGACATTAACACGTGTATCCGTGGGAAACGTGGCGTGGTGATGTAGAAAACGGACGCCTCGCTGGATTACGCGACAAACGTTGGGGGTGGTCTCCTTCGTTATTTGGTCGGGGCGTAATCCGTCGAAAATAATGAATACAATCATACCTTCCCGGCCTCATGCTCTCTGAAGCACACCCGATGACAAGCTGCCTGGTCTGCCGTCAAAGGACTTCGGACGGTTGAAGGCCGCTTCCCTCCCGTTTCCAGCGGTCAATCCGTGCCATCAGTTCGTCCACGGTTGTTACGTATTCGCTGTTAGGCGCAACCCGCTTAATCAGCCGTTGGTAGTGTTCAACGAGTTCGATCAACCTTCCCGTCTCACCTTCCCTGCCCGCGGCAAGGAATTCCCTGATCCGCGTGGCATGAATCACTGCTTCTATCACCGCGAAGCCTCCTCTACAGTACGGTCTAAACCGCGAAGGACCGATGTTCCCGTGAACCACTCGGCCAACAATCATCCCGCGCTTTCCCACGTCCTTTGCCTCCACGACGGCGACTTCTAGCAACGCGTCGACTTCCTTCAGCCGTGGAGCCTCCACCACCGTCGCCTTCTCAAACAAATTGTTGATGGCGTTGCTTCCCGTGCCCTCGTCTTTGAAGGCCGTTTGATAGAAGGTAGTCGGATCCGCAACGAAGTTCACCACGGCACACCCCTTATTTTTCATGTTTTTATAGGTCTGAGTCCGTTTAAAAGGGCTCATGATTACGTGCTTCATGTCCTCCGACCGTATTCCCATCGGCGCCGCATTAGGTCTTCCTTCGTGGGAATACGTTGAAACGATGGCTTCAAAAATCATGCCTTTTCTAAACCCCAGCTTCTCCAAGTTACCCACACCCATCTGCCCCTACTCCCTCACGCCACCCTTTAGCAGCCAAACGATAAACCCGTAAAACGAAAAAGCGGGATTGAACAACTGTTACTGACCCGCCCAACACGCCCGCTTCTTTGGTTACGGTCTGAGGGCCGCTGTGGGGATTTGAACCCCACCTCCTGGCTCCATTGGCCCGAAGCTTCGCGGGGAAGCCTTCGTCAGGCCAGTACGCTGCCAGATTCCGCGGACGGCTGTCGCCGTCCTCTACGTTACAGCGGCCACACATCCTTCAAAAACCACATCAATCTTATAATGTTTCTTGTCTAAGACGGGTGTGCGAGGAGGGTGATCCTGACTTCACGCGTTTCTCAACAGCTCGTTAAAGCTTACGTCTGAGACTTCATCTACGGCTTCTCTTCACGACCCTTTATGAGTCACACGCGTAAGTCTCACCATTTCACCCTTGATGACTGGAACGCGTGGCTTTTCTTTCTCGAAGCTCCAAGCACTGAGAATCCTATACCGTACCTAGTTCACCCGGTAACTTCTTGACATAGGGGGAGAAGCATCGTCAAATAGTGGTGTGACGCGGTGCTTTGAGGTTGTAGGGAAAAAGAATTTATCCAAGAAGCCTGATTTAGGAGACGTGGTTGAAGCGAAAAAGTCGGATGCGACGTTCATCTCCGTCTTATATGGAGCAAGATTGCCGGGGTGGCTGAGCGGTTAAGGCGGCCGGCTGCAGACCGGCTCCACACCGGTTCAAATCCGGTCCCCGGCTCCATTTTCTGCATTCCGGTAGATTTCCTTAACGTGTGGTTTGAGTGACCTTTAGCATAAGACGTTCTATCCACTTTGTGGGCTTGCCAACGACATGTTATGCCTTCCAACGAATGAGCAGATAGAACAGAACGATTCCGACGACGGCGATTGATCCCCCAAAGTAAAAGACCGCATATATGTCGAAGAGATCCTTAATCAGCCCCGAAGTCAGTGGACCGATAATCATGCCTACACTAAAGCCGACGTTGACGGTGCTCATTACTGATGCCATACCGTGTTTTCTCCCAATTTTTGCGGCCATGGCTGTGGTCGCGGGCATTAAAACCGCCCAAGAGCCCCCGATAAGTAGGCCCACTGCCAACAGTTCAACGAAATTACGGGAAAAGGGGACTAATAGTAGAAAAAACGCACTTCCTGCCCCGCTTACGAGGATTAACTTCACCGCATCATATCGATCTGCGAGGGCTCCAAACGGCCCTTGGAGCAGGGACATCACTAAGATCCGTGACGAGAGCAGGATGCCGACTTCCGTCGGTGATATCCCCAGCGAATCTGCGAGCAACGGAAAGAATGAAAAGAGGTTTCCTGTCCCAATGGCGTTAATCGCCCGGTACAATACGAGACTTCTAATCGTTTTATCGCGAAGAATGGTCCTATACGATATTTCTGGCCTTTCAACACGACTATTAGTATATTCAGGTAACGCCGTTAATACTAAGATGCATGACACTAAAGCTAAACCCCCCATCACGTAGAAGGGGACATCAATTCCATACGCCTCCATGAGATATCCGCCAATTAAGGGGCCACACCCCCAGCCCATAGTCCGAGCGACGTTAATGATCCCAGTGTAGGTTCCTTCCTTGCCTTTCGGCGTAATATCGCCGACGTACGCCATAGAGATGGGCAAGACCATGCCTGCGCCGAATCCTTGTAAAAACCGCCCGATAAACAGATGAATGGCTTCACTGGACAGGACGTAGCCGATTGACGCCAATCCAAAGAAGACCATGCCCAGCGCGAGAAAGAGCTTTCTCCGCCCCCATGCATCGGACAGTCTGCCCACTACGGGCATTATGATGGATCGTGAAACATTAAATCCGGCGAAGATGGCTCCCAGCCACGTCCCCGTAGCCCCCAAGGTATCCGCATAATCTGCCATTAATGGACTAATTATTCCCAGTCCCAGCATAGCCACAAACATGGAAACTGATAAGACGCCAAAGGCTCGTTTTAGGCCAATATTGCTTCCTTGCATCGATTCCACCACATCTAGGGCCGCCTCTGATGCCTGACTTGGAACGCCACGGGTTTCCTCTATTCTTCACCTACTCAGAGACAGGGAGATGACAGGGCGCTCATTCTTGGCTGGTGCCCTCATCTGCCCTCTAGATGGGTCTCTGTTAGGGTAAGGGTAGTCCTACGTCTTGGAGGTACTTGGTCACCGTCCGCTTGTTGCTGAGGAACTCTTCTCGTGGCCGCTGATTGATGATGTCATAGCACTTTTGCTCAGAGGCGAGAAAGGCTTCGGGGTCTTGGTAGAGCAGTATTCGCCTGTCTCTGTGCTCGATCCGCGTCTTCCCCACCAGCTTTTCTCTCCTAATCCTCCACGTCACCTCATAGAGGTCAGGCAGCTTGAGGCCCGCCTCCAGGGTGGCGTCAGAGACCTCGGCTGCCCACGACACCGTGGTCGGCGGCGGCGTCTCCCCGAGGTGGATGTTGTGTCCGAGAGCCGTACTCCGCATAGAGGCGAGGGCGGTCTCGATAAGGTGTTCCTCCGAGCAGAGGTCTTCGCCCCCATTCTGCGGCCATCCCCCTCCATACGTGATGATGTTGGTATGGCGTCGGAGGGCAAGTTGAACCACCAAGCTCCTCAGCAACGTCTCATCTTCCTCCGCAGCTACCTTAGCGGGGACCCCCTCTCTCGACCGCGCACCCCGCAAGACGCCGACGTAGCCCGAATACTGAATCTGATCCCGATACACTAACCACGCCGTCAGGTTACGGGACACCGACTCGATCATCGCGCCCTGAGCGTCGCCGCAGAATCCGCCCACCAGCGCCCCCGCGCCACCGTTGACGCGGTAGCATCCATAGTTCTCGTGGACGATCGCCGCGCTGATGAGGTCCGTCTCGACCTTGAGGTCGGGGAGAACGGAGAGGAGGAGGCCGTCGCTCCGCCGTAACCCTCGTGCAGGATCGATGGGCGCGATCAAGGCGGCGGCGCTGGTCAAGATGGGGTAGTAGCAGACGGCTAATCCCGGCCGTCCCGCGAGCTGCACTCCTGCCCGGACCTGTTCCACCGCCCTCCGCGCAGCATAGACCACTTTGGGGGTTCCATGGACTTCCCGCCCATCAATCATCACGAAGTTAAAGCCCTCGATGCTGCCGACCCGGGGGATCCGCGTCAGCTCCCGCACGATGAGGGGGAGGGGTAGGAGGTCTTCTGACCAGGGGCTGTGCCCCCCTGTGTTTATGTGGGTTGGCTGGCGATCACCGATCGCGCGCTTGCGGATGATGTGCGTGTCTCGTCCCTCGCCAAGTATCAGCCTGTTCGGCGCCTGCCTCGCGGCTTCCCTTACCTCAGCCTCCGTGAACTGGATGACGCGGTTGGTTGAGGTGCAGTACACGCCCATCTCGGAGAGGAAGTCGACGGCGGCGTCGAAGAGCGCGTCCAAATACGCCTCGTCAACCTCGTAGAACCTTGTTGGGAGCGGACGTTGGAGGTGATGTCGCTTGGTGAGTTCCTGCATCTTCTGGAAGAGTCCCATGTTCCACTCCATCGCTCGCTCAGCTACGTCCAGGAGGCTAATCATGCCTGTGTCCTCCTGGCACTTGGGTTAGGGTGAGTGGTTTAAGGTGGGTAGACGGTTGATTCGTATCCCGCACAATCCCATGGTCCCGCAGATGCACCACGGCGTTCTTCCATCGGAAGGCGTCCACAGGTCGCTTACCCCGTCGCGCCACGGCGTCGATACGGGGTTTTAGGGAGGTTATCTCGTGTGTACTCATCGTAACCAGCATCCCGTTGTCTTTGAATCGAATGCAAGCAGTATACTCCTTGACCGTATTTAAAGGGATAACCTTCTCGCTTAATTTCCACAATGAATCACGTGTTTTACCTCCGGCCATGCCTAACTCCCCGTTTCCGCTCTCTGTACTCCGTTTTTTAGACGGCTTCCTTCCTGAACTCTTATTAACCAGAGCTTTGAACAATTCAGTGAGGGATTATGTCATGAAAGGCGCGGAAATAGAGGCGAAAATACTGAAAGCTGAGGGAATCGAGTTCATCACCCTCTACCCCGACGTCGAATTAATCAACACCGCAGCGCGAGAAGGAATCCGAACCATCATGCCCCGAAAGGAACGGGTCGCCGCTGATATCGCCAACGGCGTCAGTCGCGTGTCCAATGGGCGCAAGATCGGCGTGTGTGCCATGCAGCCGGGAGCGGGCATTCAGAACGCGTACGCCGGCGTGGCGCAGGCCTGGGCCGACTCATCGCCCATCCTAGTGCTGCCTGATGTGACGCCCAGGCGCCTACTCCGGACCTTCCCCTGCTACAACGCCTACGACAGCTACCGGAACATCGCCAAGTGGGCGGACACCATTCTGTTTGCCGACCAGATCCCCGACATGCTGCGGCGGGCGTTCACCGTTCTGAGAAGTGGGCGGCCGGGCCCCGTCGTCCTAGAGGTGCCGGAAGACGTGGCCCGAGAAAACCTCGATGACTTCCAGGTCCGCTATCAACCGGTGAAGGGGTGGAAGTCCGCTGCTGACGCACGGGACGTGGAGGTCGCTGTCAGAGCCCTGCGAGCCGCCAAGACCCCCATCATCTACGCGGGACAGGGGGTGCTCTATGCCGAGGCGTGGGACGAGCTGACGGAACTCAGTGAACTTCTCCAAATACCCGTGTTGACCACCATGACGGGGAAGAGCGCGTTCCCCGAAAATCACCCCTTGGCCCTCGGCGTCGCTGCGCATGTCTGTACCCCTGCGGCGAAGCACTTTCTGGCGAAAGCGGACCTCGTCTTCGCGGTAGGCGCGGGTTTGTCGAGGCACTGGATGCAGGCTCCCATCCCGTCAGGCAAGACCATTCTTCAGTTGACCAACTGCGAATACGATATCGGCAAGGGCTACCCGGTCGACCACGCGGTCCTGGGCGACGCCAAGCTGGTGCTCCGACAGATGATCGATGCCGTCCACGAGGGCCCACGTACGGGGGTGAAGGAGGCGTTGGTCGAGGAGGTTGCGGGGAAGAAGCGGGAGTGGCTGGATGAGTGGACGCCGCTGCTCACCTCAGGCGAGGTTCCCATCAACCCCCTGCGGGTCATCTGGGACCTGATGCAGACCGTGGACCGGGAGAACACCATCGTGACGGCGGAGTCTGGAAAGCCGAGGGATCATGGGTCAACGACCTACGAGGTTGTCACGCCCCGCGGCTACCTGGGCTTCGGGCATACGACGACTTTGGGCTTTACCCTCGGCTGCGCCATGGGCGCTAAACTCGCGAAACCGGAGAAGCTGGTGGTCAACATCATGGGGGACGGCGCGTTCGGAATGGTCGGCATGGATGTTGAGACCGCGGTGCGGGAGAAGATCCCGATCTTAACCATCATCCTCAACAACGCCACGCTCTCCACCATCGGCGGCTTCCCCGACGCGCACAAGCTCTACGCTATGGGCGCCATGTCGGGGAACTACGCGGGCGTCGCCGAAGCTCTGGGCGCGTACGGTCAGCGGGTGGAGAAGCCAGATGAGGTTATCCCCGCAATTAAGCGGGCGGTGAAGTCGGTGCATTCGGGGCGAAGCGCGCTCATCGAATGCATCACCAAGCTTGAGACCAAGGTATCTCGCTAGGTCTTCGAAGCTGCATCCTTTCCCCCTTTTTTATTCTATCGCCCCTCAACATCAGAGGAATCAGAAGACCCTTACCCAACAGGCCCCGGCCTCTTCAAACGCGGGTTCCGAGGCGCGTGTGGAAGAAGACCCTCGCGCATTTTAGGCGAATAGCGGCGTCATGAACTGGATGCTCTTCAATTTTGACAATGTGAGCGACAAGGCGTCAACGCATATACGTGTCCACGTCAATCCCCAGTTTGGTGCAGACTCCTACGATGTCCTGCCACGACTTCTCGTCCAAGGGGATTCCCTCCCGCTTCCGCGTCTCCATCGTTCTGTGCTCTCGTTCTCCGGGGAGGAGGACTTCGTCGAATCCCGGCATCACAGGAGACGCCTTGACGTCGGCGATCAAGCGGTCCACTTCCTCTTTGAATTCGGTGACGGGTACGAAGGCGCTGATGTTGATGGCGGTCAGGAGCGCGCCTTGCCCCTTCGCCCGCGACCCCGTTCCCGTCAGATTCAACGCGCCGCCTAAGATGTCGATGACGAGGTTGATCCCGTAGCCCTTGTACGTGCCAAAGGGCAGTAACGAGCCGCCGGTTCTCCAGAATTCGTCGAACTCTTCCAACGATAAGTCGTAGCCTTTAACCGGCTTGCCCTTTCTATCGATGAGCCATCCTTCCGGAATGGGTTGTCCCTCAAGGAGGCACGTCTTCACGTGGCCCTGCGCCACCATGGTCGTCGCGAAGTCCAGGACGATGGGGGACTCCTTTCCCGCCGGGATGGCCACGCTCATGGGATTCGTCCCGCCGACGGGCGCGGTTCCTCCCCACGGAACACAGACCGGGCCTTCCCGCGCCACAACCATTCCTATCATATCCTGCGCAACCGCAATCATCGGATAGTAGAAGAGGTTGACAATCCACTCCCCATTGACCACACTACAGGCGGCGATGCCTTGGCTTCTCGCCTTCGCTACCGCGATATCCATGGCTTTTTTGGCGGAAACGGGCCCATACGCGTGGTCCGCGTCTAAGATGGCCGTGGCCGGCGTTTCCTTCACAATCCTCATTTCGGCCTTCGCCTTCCTTTGAGTGAAGGTTGGAAGCGCCCGAACGCCATGGGAATCAATTCCTCGGAGGCTGCCGGTGACCAAGACGTCCACGATGATTTCTGCCTCTTCCTCAGATGTCCCCGACGCCTTCAGCATTTCCAATCCCAGTGCTCTCCACTTCTCTTCAGGATACGTTGGCATTCACTTCCACCTCTCAACCCTCTCACTACCTCCTTCGTAACAGCTCGTAAAAAGCCTTTTGTGAACAATTACGATGATACTCAGGACGAAAACCAGCCATCTGATGACCGAAGACGCCGCGGATAAACTGGCTCGCTGTTACGAACCTTGCGGGCGGACCACAGGTAGTAGAACACAAGGCATAAAAGTAGCAATTCAAATCTGGGATTCCAAAGAAACGTATCCTATTCCCTCGTGCCAAAGGGTCTTGGTTGGTGACGCAATCCCGTGTCCAACGAAATAAAATCAAAAGTTCGATCTCAGTTCGGGGCGTCAGCGGACGCCTATGCCACCAGTCATGTTCACGCAAAAGGAGAGAGTCTCGCCCTTTTATCCGCCTTGATTACTCCACAGCCCACGTGGCAGGTTCTGGACGTTGGCTCGGGAGCGGGACATACCGCCTTTCTTTTTTCCCCTCACGTGAGACGTGTGGTGGTCCTGGATATGACGGAGAAGATGGTGGCAAAAGCCGTCACATTAGCCGCCACCCGCGGCTTACGGAACATCTTCGCAACCGTCGCCGACGCAGAGCACCTCCCCTTCGATAATGCGTCCTTTGACCTGGTTACCTGTCGGCTGGCTTATCATCACTTTCCCACCCCCGACAAAGCCCTTACCGAGTTCGCACGGGTTCTCAAGCCCCATGGCGTCTTAGGCTTCACGGATAACATCACCGTTCCAGACGAAGGGGAAGCCACGTATTACAATACGTTTGAACAACTACGGGACCCTTCACATAACTGGGTCTATTCCTTGACACTCTTATTGACGAACATTGAACAAGCCGGATTTCAGGTAGGCGCCACGCGGAAGTTTCGGAAGGAGTTTGAGTTTCAGGAATGGGCTGACCGCCAACATGTTTCCGACGATGACAAGGAGAAGCTTCTGAAGATGATGAAACACGTACCCGCGCGGTTGAAGCAACTGATGGCGCCCCGTTGGGCCGACGGGACGCTGTATTTTCAGTTGCAGGAAATGGTGCTCGTAGCTACCAAACGTTGAATCATGCGCAGGTCTTCCCTTCTTCGTTTGCCCTCTATCATGAGTACGTTGCAGAAACCATCGCACTTAGTATCGCGTTTACTAGGTATCCCTTCGCTTTTCAGAACCGCCTCTGGTACACGCCAACTCCAACCCTTCTCTTCTCGTCTTCGTTCCTTGAGTGGAAAACATAATAAGTCTAAGGGATAAGTGAACATGAGTCTCCAAATGGCATGGTAGTAGAATTGCGTGAGATAGAACCAGGTTTCAGTCGTAGAACACAGATGCTTCGTCCCTCGGGGATACGAAAATTGTTTGACTTAGCCCAGACCATGGAGGGCGTGATCAGCCTCGGGATTGGTGAGCCTGACTTCGACACGCCGCCTCACATTTGTGAGGCCGCTCGGAAGGCTCTGGATGAAGGGTACACCCACTACACTCCAAACGCGGGGTTCCTCGATCTCAGGGAGGCTTTGTCTGAGAAGGTGAAGCTGGAGAACGGGTTGGACTACCGTCCCAATGAGGTGATTGTAACGGGCGGCGGCTGCACTGGCGCCATTCTCTTAGCCATGCTGGCGCTTGTCAACCCAGGGGATGAGGTGGTTGTCAGCGACCCCTGCTTCGTCGTATACGAGGCTGCTGCGCGGATCGTGGGGGCGACTCCCGTCTTCGTGGCCGTACGGGAGGCGAATGACTTCCGGATGCTCCCCGAGGATGTGGCGCGATCAGTCACATCGAAGACGAAGCTAATCGTTCTCAACTCGCCTTGTAATCCAACGGGGGGCGTCCAGCGTAGAGCAGACCTTGAGGGCATCGCTGCAGTGGCGCGGCGGCATAACGTCTACGTCATCTCAGACGAGGTTTATGAGAAGATGCTCTATGATGGGGTGAAACACCACAGCATAGCTGGCTTCGACGGTATGAGGAATCGAACCGTGACCGTCAACGCCTTCTCGAAGACGTACGCCATGACGGGGTGGAGGATCGGGTACGCTGTGGGGGCCAGGCCAGTAATTGACCAGATGGTTCGGCTGCAGCAGTACACCATGGTTCACGCATCGGCCCTCTCCCAGCGAGCGGCCTTGGCGGCCCTCCAAGGGCCACAAGCCTTCGTCGAAGAGATGGTTGCGGTCTTCGACGAGAGACGCCGGTTTCTTGTCCCCCGGTTGAATGAGATTGCGGGATTCCGCTGTCCAACGCCGAAGGGCGCGTTCTACGTCTTTCCCAACATTGAGGGGTTGGGTAAGCCGTCGAAGGACGTGGCCCAGCGTCTCCTCCAAGAAGGCGGTGTAGCGACGGTTCCTGGATCAGCCTTCGGATCGGGCGGTGAGGGATATTTACGGTTGAGCTACGCCCGAAGCCTCGACCAGTTGGGAGCGGCCTGTGACCGGATAGAGACGGCGGTAAGCAAGCTGACGTAGAACCCTCGGGCTCGGCCGTCCCTTGTTTCCTTGTACGGGCTTCAAGGGGGGTCCACGGGCGTTCTTGAGAGACGCGCTTTCAATAAAACCTTTTATTTTGTGAGCGTAATGGTGTTTCGAGGTGAAGCAGGATTGCCGGATTGGAGACGATATCTTCTTGAAGTGGGCGTGGGGATCGACCTCCATGGCGAGGATGTAACGAAAGCCGCGCAGAGAGCGGTTAAGGACGCGATCAGCCACTCCAGCATGATCGGGTTGCGGGAGATTCTACGGATCAAGGGTAAGCAAGATCTGGATGAAGCCCTGTTGGTCGATGTCACGGTGGCCACTCCCTACCCTGAACACGTTGACGAAGGGGCGGTGCTGTCAATCCTTCCTGAAGGCATGATGCGGCTCCAGGTGGTAGAGGGCGGCATCCGGTTCCCGACACCCCAGAACACCGACCTCTCCGGAATTCACGGGGTGGTTCTGGCCAACGCGGTCATCGTCGTGATGTTCGATGCGGAGCGGTCAAGACTAGCGTTGTCCTCATCGAAGTAAGAGGTTCTGGCGCCTTCATCGTGGGTCAGGAGGATGTCGGCGTCTGCCGTATGAGGCGGAAGGCGTGCACCCTTCTCACTATACCCGCAAACCGGGGTTGATGTCTGATAGAAATCCTTAAATGCCAAGCGTTTGAGGTCTATTACTCACTTTCCATCGAACCGTGTTTGAAGGATGTGTGTGCTTTGATCACCGTGAAACGAGAAGACGCGAAGGGCTTTTCAACAATACCCGGCGTTGAGACCAAGATTTTAGTCACCGGGGAAAAACAGATGCTGGTTCTCTTTGAGCTGGAACCCACAGCCGTGATACCGCTTCATAGCCACGTTCATGAGCAGGCAGGACTCAGAGGCACTGTGGAATTCCAGACCGAGAACGGCCCCGTCGTCGTTGAGGAGAACATGGCTTACGTCTTTAAATCCAACGAGAAGCATGGATGCCGACCGCTCAGTGAGGGCGGAGCCACTTTTCTGGAGTCGTTTTCCCCGCCGAGAGAGGACTTTCTCGCGCTCGTGCAATAAAAGCCTCCCGCCTCACCACCGGCCTTCCCTTTTTTACCGTGCTCGCGCGTCATTACTGGTTAGCTTAGGTAAATGACGGTAAGACTTCTCGTTCAAAGAGTTCCAGGCTCGTTAACAGGTCTTCAATGTGAAGCATAAAGTAGGTGGCTCCCGCGTCAATAAATTGTTGTAAAAAGGCGACGCATTGATCTGGTGTGCCTACAAATCGGGTTTCGGGCGTCAGGCTCGGAGGCGCCGTCTTTTCCCGTCGTGTGGCGTCGTGCCGCGTCTTCCCTAGGATGATTTCGAGGGTAACCGATTTAATTATTTCGTTCGGATCCCTGCCGATGGATGCACAGTGATGGTGTAAAACTGTGACTTTGTGTTGAAACGTGGTGAGGCTGGTGGATCGTCCTGAAAAATTACACGCCTGCGCATGCTTAGCGGCCACTTTGAGGGTGAGTTGCTCGCCTCCGCCGCCAATCCATAACCTGGGGCCTCCTCGTTGGACGGGTAAAGGCCGGCATACTGCATCTGTAATCTGATAATGCTTGCCCTGAAAGGTGACGGCGTTCCCACTCCACATCCTTTTCATGAGCGTTACAGCTTCATCCAACTGCTCTATCCGTTCCCTTGGCGGCCCAAAGGGATAACCATAAGCTAGGTACTCATCGTCCTTCCACCCCGCCCCCAACCCAAGTTCCAAGCGGCCTTGCGAGATGTTATCTAGGGTCGCCGCCATTTTCGCGACTAAGGCCGGATTTCGATACCCATTACATAAGAAAAACGGTCCGAGATGAATGCTTGACGTCTCACAGAGTAACGCGGTTAGGGTCGTCCAACACTCAAAGACCGCTGCCTGTGGACCCCACGTAAGATGATCCATCAACCAAGCCGAGTCAAATCCAATGTTCTCGCACCTTTGACACAAATTCACCAGTTCAGGAAAATTCGGGGAAACAGACATTTCAGCGGCTTCATTTAACACCGCGCCAAACTGAATTTCACCCAACAGCTTCACCATGAGAGAAGATGTTCGTATTATCATATATGAACATTATATACAAATATACCCATAAAATAGTATAATAAAATAGTGTGCGCGTTCGTCGTCATCAACCATTTTGTATTATATAGTATAATGACTTCATGGCACCGAGTGGTGAAGGGAGAAAGGTTAAATTTTACTCCCCAAACCCAAATGATTAGAATTACCCTTTCGCATAAAAGTATAGAAAAAATTTTGTTGGAATAAGAGACGAAAACAAAATGTTTCGTTTTATCAATAAAAGAATTGCTGTAGTCGTCTTAATATTAGTGATTTTTATGTTATTAGAAGTTTATACTCACACTTATGTACAGATACATAGTCTCTCTGTGGTCACTGAAGAGGAAATTCACAGTTTCTTAGATTGGCAAAACCCTACAGGCACATATACATTCTCAAAAAGTGGTTGTCGCTGGTTCGTTGGATGGATAATTAGGAGACCCGCACCTCGGTTTGGTTATGTTTATATTTTTAAGATTGAACAAAATGGAAGTTTATTTGCCTTACAAAAAGACCTTCTTATTTTGGAGCTTACGTCTACATCTACCAACACAGGTAACTTCTTTGCACACTTGGACGAAATCTACTATACAGGCAACTACACGAATATCAGCATAGACTACGATTTTGGAGATATTGGCACATATCAAATCAGTCTAAGCTTATATGTCAGAGTATATGAACGAACACTCTTGGGACTAATACCCCAAGAAGAGATAACGATTCCGATAAATGTCACAATCTACTATGGACCATGAGTAAATAATCATTTCATCCTTCCCAGTTTTGATTGATTAGGATTAAATGTTAATCTCAAACCAAAAAGACGAATAGAAATTAATAAACTCATTTTTTAGAATGTATATCAAAATATAAAACGTATTAAGGACGTGGGGTCTTTTTTACTGACTACTAGGTATCGTAGCTTGCTCCATTTCAAACCAGTGTAAATATGTTCTCGTCAAGGGTTACTTGATCTTCATCCAGACCAGAAACGGAGTATGTCCTTCTTGTTCCCTTCAAGAACTCGACTTCTGTACCGTCTATCTTCCTTAACCGATTTTTTCTTCAGCCGCCTCCGAGGGGGGGCACCAGAACGATCCTCTCAAGCTGGGGGTTGAACTGGAATATCTGCCGCCGCCCCCGGGGGTCATCGCTGAAGGCCATCCAGCCATCGGCTAAATACTGTCGGAATGTTTCCCCGGCGTGGGCTACCTCTTGGCTGTTGTCGACGTCCCACGTGACCGTCATCTTGTCTGGTAGGGTCCACTCCTCGAGCAGCGCACTCATGATCCTCAAGGTCTTCATTTCTCCCATAGCGTAGTTTCCACCCTTAGCCATCAAGAAATTCTTAATATTCACCACGGATATTTATTTTTCGTAAATGCGAAGAAAAGGGATGAATTCCATGGAGAACCCAATGCAAGTTTTCGTCGATCACAACCTTCCAGGCTGTAGTGGCTGCAGAATATGCGAGAAGATGTGTGCCCTACGCCACGAAAAGAAATACAGTTCAGCCTACTCGCGGATTCAGGTTTACCAGTTCTACCCCGGCCCCCTCGACGTTCCCATCGTCTGCCAGTACTGTGAGGACCGCCCCTGCGTCCCTGCCTGTCCCACGGGAGCCTTGACCTATGACAGCGACTCCTTCCTCATGGTTATCGATGAGGCCCTCTGTAATGGATGCGGACTCTGTAACCAAGCGTGCATCGATGAGGGGCGCGGCGGCTGCATCACCTTCCATCCCCAGACGGGTATGGCTCAGATCTGCGACCTCTGTGGCGGCGATCCCCAGTGCGTGAAATACTGCCCCTCGAACACCCTTCACTTCCTCGCCCTCTCCCGCTTTCCGAAACGGTTAGCCAAGCCGGCCCAACTCATCGCGAGCCGGATTGCGGATCAGTTCTACCCCGTGAAGAAGACGGTGGGCCAGGAGCGGTGGTGAGGAACAGATGGGTGGATACACGGGAAATATTCTGAACGTGAACCTGACGGAGGGGACCCTCAAGACGACGGCCCTAGACCCTACAACCGCCAAGACGTTCCTGGGCGCGCGGGGCATTATGACGAAGCTCCTGTGGGATCGTATGAAGCCTGCGACGCAAGGCCTCAGCCCCGAGAACCTGATCATGTTCTTCACCGGCCCCTTAACCGGCTTATTAAGCGGCAACCGGACGATCGTGCGGTTCAAGTCGCCCCTGTCCGCCACGTCAACCGGGCTGAACCTGATGGGTCACTGTTCCACCGGGGGGAACTGGGGCCCCGAGCTCAAAAACGCGGGGTTCGACGGCATCGTCGTCGAGGGCAGGGCGGAGGCGCCCGTCTACCTCTACGTTACGGACGGGGACGCGGAGATCCGGAGCGCCAAGCACCTCTGGGGCTGCTCCATCTTTGAGACCGAGGTGAAGCTCAAAGACGAGCTTGACCCCTTCACCCGCGTCCTCCAGATCGGCCCCGCCGGCGAAAGACTGGTTCGATACGCCTGCATCAATCAAGAGTACTTCTACTCCGCGTCCCGCTGTGGAAGCGGCACCGTCATGGGCTCCAAGAAGCTGAAGGCCATCGCCGTCCGAGGAACCTTGCCCATCCCCGTCGCCGACATCGACGACTTGATCACCTTGGAGGATGTCTTCTATCGGCGGCTTCGTAGCGACGAAGCCTACGTGTACGGTCGAAGCCGATGGGGGTCAAGCATCGCTAACATTTCCTCCAGTGACTCTTCCACCGGGCCCTTGAAGAACTGGCGGGAAGCCTACTGGGACGATGACATCGAACGGGGCGGGCCGCTGCAGTGGGAGGCACGGTGCCGCGTGAAGAATCGAAGCTGCTTCGGATGCCCCACACCCTGTAACCAGCTGGGCATCATTCGGGAGGGGCCGTGGGCCGGCACCTTTGACATCCCGGACTACGATTCCACGGATCTCCTCCACCCCAACTGCATGATCACGGACCCCAATGGAGTCTACGCGTTAAGCTCCTTCCTCGACGCCGTTGGCTTGGACTCGATCTCCACGGGGAACACGCTCTCGTGGGTGATGGAGTGCTACGAGAAGGGAATCCTGACCAAAGACGACTTAGACGGCGTCGAATTGACGTGGGGGAACGTCCCGGCCATGTTCGAGCTGGTGAAGAAGATCGTTCGCCGGGACGGCATCGGCGACCTGCTGGCGGAGGGCATTCGCATCGCGTCTCAAAAGGTGGGGCAGGGCTCCCACACGTTTGCCATGCACTGCAAGGGCGTCGAATGGGGCGTCGGAGGCGCCGGAAATAATCGGGATCAACGGGAGACCTTCTGCTACGTCATGTCGGATCGCGGCGGCGTCCATCTCTATGGCACCACCATCGAGGGCCAGAACGATTTCGCCATCGCCGACTCGTTGACCCTGTGCATTCGAAACGTGCGGTATCTGGACCCCGAACTCATTGGGCGGGCGTTGAAGGCCGCGACGGGGTGGGACTACTTTCACACCCGGGACGAATGGGATCATCTAGCCCATCGTCTCATCATCCTGGAGCGGGCGTGGAACATACGGGAGGGCCTGGTTCCCGAGCGGGATGACGTCCTTCCTGAGCGCGTCTTCACGGAGCCCTTGACCCTCGGCCCCAAGGCGGGGACGGACGCCGCGGTCTACGATCGGAAGACGTTTGAGGCGGACAAGCAGACCTGGTACCAGGCGAGAGGGTGCGACGAACACGGCGTTCCGACGAAGAAGACGTTGAGAGACCTTGACCTGGCCTTCCTTATCCCCGCCCTAGAGAAAGTCGTTACCTTGGAGGAGGCGTAACCGCCTCCCTTTTTTCCTGACCCTACTAACCCCTCGCGTCTCTGGTTTTTCACCGGCTTTCCAGATATTCTTCAGCCTAACCCCTCGTTAGCCGTAATACCCGGCGTCAAACCTCGTGAAAAAAGATGTGGGAGGGACGTGCTGCCTGCGGGGTCATTACTTCTTTATATATTCGCGAAAGGTTTTCCCGCAACACCGGTAGAGCTTAACATGGACCTTGGGCGTGAAGTCCCATTCCTTTACCGCTGTGACCTCTTTTCCACAGTTTGGGCACTTCATTTCAGTATCTCCATTACCCCATATGGTGCATATACTTCTTATGTCTTTCCCTGCGAGTGTGAGGCGTCGGGCGGCTTCGGCTTCACATAGTCGGGACGCATGCCGCGTATGCTGATGGTTTAGCGGGTTGTATTACGGGCTTAATAGCTGACTCGTAAGGCCTTAACGACTAGTGATGAAAAAGAACGACCGGATGGAATCGCCATTCCTTTCTCGCCTTCCTGCGCGGAACGTCTGAAACAAAACATATTATGTACCTCGTGCCACATCCCCTTATTAACCCAGAACCCAACACACCCCCTAGAGGATAGGACAATGGCAAAAGTAACGATTCCGATTACCGTTTCGGTTGGACACCTCGTCGCCCCCAAGCCCACAGCCCTCGTGACGTGCATCGATGAGCGCGGGCAGGCCAACATCATCACCATCGCCGCGATAACCGTCGTCTCCCATCGACCACCGATATTCATGATCGCGGTACGGCAGGACCGATACTCCCACGCCCTCATCACGAAGGCTGGCGAGTTCGTGATCAACATGCCTCCTGCCACCCTGATCGAGGCGACCCATCGCTGCGGCCGAACAACGGGACGACGTGTGAATAAATTTGAAGACAATCAGTTGACGCCCGTCCCAAGCACGAAGGTCAAAGCCCCTCTCATCGAAGAGTGCCCGATAAACATCGAATGTAAGGTGGTTGCAGCCATCACGCCAGGGACCCACACCCTCTTCATGGGCGAGGTAGTCGCGGCCCACGTCGAAGAGGGGCTGTTCGATGGGGTGCAACTCGATCTCGAACGCTTTCCCACCATCCTGTTCAATTACGAGGAGTATCGCTCTCCTGGTACGATTATCAAAGCGATTTGACGGGGCCGAGATGCGGATCCTTCGCTGGCTTAGCTAGCAACGGCCTCCTTCGGTCAAGGCTAGACGTGTTATCTCTGGAGCGAGCCGCGTCGTGGCGACGTGTCTTCATCGCCCCTTGGAGAAGTCGGTAGGAGGCGTGGTCTTCCTCTCACTGAGGTAACAAAGTATTATTAGAGGTGACTCTATGTATGTGAGGATGAACATGACGTCTAAACGCGCCCTGATTCTCAACGCGAAGGATAATGTGGCCACCGTAACGGAGGACGTGGAGGTCGGTGACGTGATTATGGCAGCGCTGGAACGAGACCTCCGACCGGTCACGGCTGTGGAGAACATTCCCTTCGGCTTTAAAGTAGCCCTGACGAACCTCGCGAAGGATGCGCCAGTCTACAAGTATGGGGAGCCGATAGGGAAAGCCAGTCAACCGATTCGCAAGGGGGCCCTCGTTCACATCCACAATGTGGAGGGTCTACGAGGACGCGGCGATCTGGCTAGAGCGGAGACAGCGCCATGACGTTTCTCGGCTATGAGCGGCCTAACGGGTCTGTTGGCGCCCGGAACCACGTCTTGGTCCTTCCCCCCGGCATCATCGCGGACCAGATCTGTCACTTCGTTCGAGGAACCAAGACGGTGATGAGTGCCGACTCGGGAAGCGGTCGGACGCGGAATGATCGGGCGACCATTGCCCGAACTTGGGTCGGCTTAGGCTGTAACCCCAACGTGGCCTCGGTGATCATTCACGGCGCGTCGCTTGGGGGCGCCTATCCCGAGCTGCGCGCGGATACCCTAGCCGACCGTATCGCCCGCACAGGGAAACGCGTGGAAACGCTTCACGTAGAGGGTGACGACACCTTAGACGCGATTTCGGAGGGCATCAGGCGTGCTCGCGCCATGGTCCATGAGGCGTCCAAGCTGCGCAGACGACCGTTCAGCGACGCGTGTTTATCCCTCGGCGTCAAGTGTGGCGCCTCGGACACAACGTCGGGCATTGCGGGCAATCCGGTGATTGGCTACGTCTTTGATAAGCTGGTTCAGGCGGGTGGAACGGCGTTCTTCGGGGAAACCACGGAAATCATCGGAGCCGAACACCTGCTCGCGAAGCGGGGCGTAGATGACACCGTGGCTCACGCGATAGTTGACGCAGCTCGTCGTGTTGACGAAAAGGCCAAGGCCACGGGCCAGGACATTCGAACCATTAACCCCGTTCCCGCCAACATCGCGGGGGGCTTGACGACGTTGGAGGAAAAGTCCCTGGGCGCCATTCACAAATCGGGGTCCATGCCCATCCAAGGCGTCTTACAGTATTCGGAACGCCCGACCGGACGGGGCCTCTACTTCGTCGATAACTGGATGACCATGACCTCCATCTTTATGGGCTACGCGGCCGCTGGCGCGCAACTCGTGCTCTTCCAGCTTGGTGGTGGGGGACTGATGAGTGACGCTATCTTTTACACTTCAGGCGGCGTTGTCGCACCCCTCTTGTGGACGACGGCGAATCAGAAGACCCGGGATCGCGCAGGGTGGTTACTGGACGTATACTCCGGCACCGTCATTGAGGGAACGGAGACGATCAGTGAGGTGGGCGAGCGGCTTTATCACACGATTCTGGACGTCGCCTCGGGCACCATGACGAAGTCAGAGACCCTTACACGCATTACGCCTAACCAAGTGTACACCCAAGAACCCATGTTCTAGTGGAAACGGCGGTGAGAACGGGCCTCGCCCCCTCCTTCCCCCTTTTTGTCGGCGTATTTTCTTTTGTGATATGCCGCGTGTCCTTTTCGCCAAGAAAGCTAACCGCGTTGATGTCACCGTCGAGCTAAGCGTGTTCAAAGGAGCTTGAATACGGAGAGAAAAGATACCTTTAACTCTCCCCCACAACCATCTCTCACCTATCCGCGTATCAAGAAGATATGTGAGAGCGTTGACTAACCCCCTTCTCAGATCACCCATCTCCGGGATGAAGGAGTGCCGAGTCTGTGGGAAACGGTCACGCCTCATCGCTACCAGCCTTGGAGTCTGCGCTGACTGCATCAGGCACAGGCTAGGAGACGCCCTGCCACACCTGAACGAAGCCCATGCGCGCGTCCGATCGCCCGTCGGGCTCCCACCACACCCCCCACACAACCCTACGGGCATCTCCTGTAACCTCTGCGCCAACGAGTGTAGCATGGGAGCAGGGGAGAAGGGCTACTGCGGCCTCAGGGAAAACGTGGAGGGACGACTTGTATCTCTCGTAAATGCTCGTAAGGCGTTACTCTACTCGTACCTCGACCCCCAGGTGACCAATTGCTGCGCAGCTTGGTTCTGCCCCGCCGGAACGGGGGCGGGCTACCCCCACTATGCCCATCGACCGGGGCCGGAACGGGGCTACTACAACCTCGCCGTCTTCTTCTACGGCTGCAACTTCGACTGCCTCTTCTGTCAGAACGCCTCCCACAAGGAGCTGGGAGGGGGCCACCTCGTCACGCGAGCGGCGTTCGTCGACCAGGTGCGGGCATCGCCCCGGATCTCCTGCATCTGCTACTTTGGCGGCTCCCCCGAGCCCCAGCTCCCCTTTGCGGTGACCGCGTCCCAGCGGATTCGAGCGGAGAATCCGGGGCGAATCCTGCGGATCTGCTTCGAGTGGAATGGGGCTGGCCACCCGCGGCTCGTGAGGAAGGCAGCGGAGCTGGCCCTCGTGAGCGGCGGCAACCTCAAGTTCGACCTGAAGGCCTGGACGCCCGCCCTGAGTCTTGCTCTGAGCGGCGTATCCAACGCGCGGAGTTACGAGAACTTTCGGCTGGTCGCCGAGGAATTCTCTGGCGCGCGACGGGAGCTGCCCCTACTGACGGCGACGACGTTGTTGGTCCCCGCCTACGTGGATGCGTCCGAGGTGGAATCCACCGCGCGGTTTATCGCCGCGTTGGATCCTGCCATCCCCTACAGTCTCCTGATCTTTCACCCCGCCTTCGCCATGAGCGATCTGCCCGTGACCCCCTCCGACCAGGTGATACGCTGCTACCGGGCCGCCCGCAAGCACCTGACCCGGGTTCATGTCGGGAATCTCGGCCTCATGGGAACCGCGGGAGCCACGGCTCTCTCATCCCTGTTGGACAACGAATCCCCGTCAAGGACGCCTTAACGGCGACAGGGCCCCGCCCTCCGCGTCGGAGGGCCGCCAAGGCCGGTCGCGTCCCCTCCGCCCTACAGCCGCGGCCGATCAATTCCCGTGTTCTCCGCCACTTGTCTTTCAAGCGCTCGGTACCATTCAGGTACCTTCACGCCTGCCATGGCCCGGTCGGGGGTGTAGGGCTTCAGGTCTAGGACGGGGGTGCCGTTAAACAGGTCCAAGCCCGTGACGTGGAGCACTCGGTCCACGCGCTTTACCAGCGCAACGATGGAGATCGCAATGGGGTTCGGTCGGTGGGGGGAGTCGCTGCTGAACACCCCGACCTCCGGGAGGTCCGTGAGGCGGAGCCCAAATCGGAGGAGTCGGCGGTACCGGACGCGTAAAACGTGGCGCTGTGTGGGGCTCACCCGATTCAGGAAGGCCACCACGATGAGGTGGGAGAAGCCTTCGAGGGCCTTCACGCCTTCACGAAACCCGTGATACACCTCGATGGATCCCTCGACGCCGGTGATCGCGGTCTTCACCGCCTGGTCGGTGAACGGGGTGTGGATGACGCCGATGGGGTGAACAACGATTTTCCTCGAATCCGAGGGTGAATCCACTTCCATCTCCTCCTTCCTCCTTTCCACGAGCTCTCGTTCTGCCGTGGCGCCACCTCCCCTTCACGGGAGGCGGTCACACACGGCTATCTTCCTATGACCATCGCCTTCGGTGTTTTGACCGAGGGCGCGTAGGTGGATCCCGCGTTCTCCACGTCATCCGCGAGCAGGGTGGCTTCGTCCTTGATGATGGCGAAGAAGTCGGCGGATACCATCACGCCCTTCACGGCGTGGCTCAGCTGGCCCGCCTCGATGAGGTCGGCGTTGGTCACAGTTGCGTTCAAGGTTCCACTGATCGGGTTGGAGAGCCAGTCGCCAATGACTTCGTGGATGTAGAGGCCCCGCTTTGTGTCGCCGAGGAGTTCCTCCAGTGTGGCGTCTCCTGGGTTGAGGGTGAGGTTGGTTGCCGAGGGGGTGGGGATGCTGCGATAGCTTCGTCCCGCGTTCCCCGTCGAGGCTCGGTCCTCTTGGCGGGCCGTGTAATGGTCGTAGAGGTAGTTCACGAGGACGCCGTGGTGGATCAGTGGCGTGTCCTGTTGCGGCCACCCCTCGTCATCGAACGCACTGGTTCCCAGCCCCGCGGTCTTCACGCCGTCGTCTCGGACGCTGAGGTGCTCGGCGGCGATCTGCTCCCCCCGTTTCCCAATCCAGGGGGACCGTTGCTTTTGGATGGCGTCCGCGGTGAGGGTGCCGCCCAACATGATGCCTACGATGCTGGCGAAGACCTCGTTCCGCCACACAATGGTGGTCTCCCCGCTTTCGATGGGTTTGGCGTCCATCATTCTGATGGCCCGCGCGGACGCCGTGTGATACAGTGCGGCGAAGTCGATGGCCGTCCACCCGCGTCGTTGCTCGGCCTCGCTGCTCTCCCCTGTCCTTCCCCCCGCCTCGGCCTTCACGGTGACGCTGGCCGAGGCCGTGGTGCTCTGCCGCTCAAGGGCGCAGCCGTAGCTGTTGCTGATGGCGACCCGCCCGACGCCCGCCGTGATGGCGCCTCGGGTAATCCGGGTCCTGCGATCGAAGCTGGGGGGGCCTTCGATGAGTTCCCGGGCCTTCTCCGCCATCGTTTCCACCGCCAACCTCGGGATGGTCGTGTCGAAGACGCCTTCAACCGACGCCTTCCCGTACGTGGTGGGAAAGGACTCCCAGGCTGGATCGGGCTGGGCCACTTTGGCGATGGCCAGCGCCCGCTCCACCGCCGTCCTCACCTCGGCTTTGGTGAGGTGGGAGGTTGCGTAAAATCCGAGCCGCTTGCCCAGAGCGACCCGTATGCCCAGGCCGGTGGCGACGGCCGCTGTGGCGGACGTGCTTGTCGAGGTGAACTCCATCCTGCGTGCCTCATCGAGAACGCCGTAGGCTTCGACCTCGCTGGCGCCCCGTTCTTCGCCGACGGTCACCCCGTATTCACAGAGGGCTAAGACGTCCAGGCTCATCCACCGCCCCCCACAAGCAGGCTCTCAATCCTCACCGGGGGGCCACCGTAGCCCACTCGAACCCGCTGGCCGTTCTTTCCGCATCCCCCGAAGACGCTGGTTCGGATGGCGACGTCCTTTCCAACGGCCGCCACGCGGTGTAACGTGTCCAGAATCCGTCCGCTGATGGAGACGCCTCGCACCATCTCCCCGAGTTCCCCCTTCTTGATGGTGTACGACGGCCCCGCCCGGAAGGTGAAGGAGCCGAGGGCCACGTCCACCTCGCCGCCGACGGCGCCCTTCCCACAGACGTATAAGCCGTCATCGACGGCCTCCACCAGCTCGTCCAGGCTCTGGTCTCCCCGCTCCATGAAGAGATTGGTCTGTCGGACGATGGGCTTCCGGCCAAAGTCTTGCGCCCGCGCGTTTCCCGACGGCGGCACCCCCATCTTATGGGCGGTCTCCCGCGTGTGAAGAAACCGCTGGAGGACCCCGTCCTCCACAATGACCTGCCGTCGCTTCGCCACGCCCTCATCGTCAAACGGGAGATAGTAGCCGCCCGCCACCACGCCCGCGTCCACAATGCTGACTAGGGGGCTCGCGACGGGTTCTCCCCGCCTCCCCGCTAACACCGACTCCTGGGTGGTGACGAGGTCGGCTTCCGCGGCGTGGCCGAAGGCTTCATGGAGGATGATGCCGATGAGGTCGGCGTCCGCGACCACCTCGTAGGCGCCGGGCGTGGGCGCCCGCGCTGCCGCCGCCTGCAGGCTCCGTTGCGAGATCTCCTCGGTGAAGCGGCCCCAATCGGTGTCCAGGATGAATTCGAAGCCCGAGCACTGCGAGCGGCTATCCCCCACGGACTCCATTCGCCCCCGGCTGGAGGCCACGGACGTGTGGGCGAGCCCCGTCATCCCGGTTTCGATGGACACCGCGGCGCCCTCACTGGAGGTAAAGAGACGTCGATCCAAGAACCAGCCCAACGTCGTCATCCGGTTCTTCACCCCCGGCAGCTTGGCAGCCTTGTTCGCGTCCATGACCAAGGCGATCTTTTCCGCGTCCGAGAGGCATTCCGGCGACTTGATGGCGGGAGATCGCACCGCGCGTTGCATGGGCTTGGCCGCCGCAAAGGTGACCGGTTCCCCCATCGTCCTGACGGCTTTGGCGGCCTTCACGGCCATTTCAACCTGCGTACCGAGATGCGTCGGGTTTAGTACGGTGGACGCGGTCAGGCCCACGGCCTGATCCACCATCACCCGCACGCCCACTCCTGCGAGGCCGCTCCGTCCAAAGGTCCGTAACTCCTCGTTCTCCACCGTGATGCTGGATGACTCCACTTCTTGAACCCGCACCTCGGCGTAGGAGGCGCCGAGCTGCACTGCCTTATCCACCAGGGACTCCGTGAGTTCCCTCATCTGATCCCTCATCTTCCTTCACGTCGACGCGATTTCCTCTATTAGCTGGCCCCGTTTTGTCAGGAGCAAGGGACGCCTCTTCCCTCCGCCTTCTCTGATTCGAACGGGTGATGGGTCACGCCGGTCGTCGAGGCGGGGCGCCACCTCGGGGCGTCCGACCCGGGCTTTATACCTCGTCGAGGGGCCAGAGGGGGCGCAGCACCCGCGTGTATTCGAAGAGCTGCAGGTTGGGCGACGTTAACCCCGGCGCGTCCACCTCGATGATGGCCTTGGCGAAGGGCTCGTAGGCGGCTCGGAAGTGGCCTCTGGATTTGAGTACCAGGATCTTCTTGTCCTGGGGCTCCATGCCGTTCCGTCGAAAGACCTCGGGATCGTTGGGGGCGTGGCTTTTCTCCGTGAGGATGATTTCGACGCCGTTCACGTCGAGGACCGCTGTCCGTCCCACGTCCGCCATCAAACCGGCCCGCGCGGCCTTGTGAATGAACCGCCCGTCCGTTAGGGTGCGAACGGTGCCCTGCACCTCCACGGGGTCGCCGTGAAACGTATCGGTCTTTCCCCCAATCGCCATCCGGAGCGTTCCGCGAACCCCGGTCTCGATGGCCCTCTGTACCGCCTCCGGATCCTTGATGCCCGCAAACCCCACGTTCGTCACGCCCTTTTCCAGCAGCGCCCGCAGGATGACGGTTCCATCGCCCGGCGCGCCGCCGCCGGGGTTGTCCGCCACATCCGCCAGGATGATGGGGCCCTCCTCCGCGTGGACTGCTCGATCCACCGCGGTCTTGACGGGGACGAGGGGTTTCAGAAACTCGCGTCGAAGGCGCCAGCACAGGCCGCCGAGCTCCGTGCTCAACCTCTCCGCGAGGGCTACGTCGTTGTCCGTTACCACGACCACGCTGGATCCGACTCGCTCGACGTCGGCGTAGGGAAAGCCGCCGAAGACCGAGACGTTTATGACGTTGTCGATCGCCTCCATCTTCCTGGCCTCCGTAAAGAGCTTCACCATGGGGCCCTCCGTCGTCCGCATGTTGATCGTGGGCGGCATCATGGGCAGCTTGGTCAAGGCCACCACGGGATGAATCCTTCCCTCCAGGGTGGACACCAGGGCTTCCGCAGCCTCCACCCCCCGCTCATACTGGTCGATATGCGGGTTCGTGTCGAAGCCGAAGATGGCGTCCACGTTTGCCACCATAAGCGCCGAGACCATGGCGTGGAGGTCCAGGGTGCAGATGACGGGGATCGACGCGCCCACCTGTCGTCGAATCCGCTGCAGCAGAGTTCCCTCGGCCTCCGCGACGCCGTCCGCGACCATGGCGCCATGTAACGAGAGCAGTATCCCATCAAGCGGCCCCCCCTCCCTGACGCCGTCCACAATCCGCTCCACCATACCGTCAAAGTCCCGGCGGATGATGGGGCCTGACGGCGTCGCACTCGCCGCCAGAATCGGGACGATCTCCCCCTTCACCCTGCGCAGCACGTCGATGAAGCCGCCGACCTCGGTCTTCGTGCCGCCATACACCTTCACGACCGCGTCATCATAACAGGGATCGTAGTCCGCCAGCCGGGTCTGCACGGTGCTGAACGTGTTCGTCTCATGACTCATCCGGGCAATAGCGATCCTCAACTTCAAAACCAGACAGGTATCTCCCGCTACCGCCATTTAATCCTTTCGCGCGGGGGTGCGAGGACGCCCCCGTCCTTGGCGCTCTTGGACGGCGTTCTCCGCTGGCGAGACGACGCTCTGTGCTCTTTCTGCCTCGGTTCACAACGGGCTATCCGCCGTCTTTCCCCCCTTCGAGGCTGCCAATCCCGTCATCCCACTCCCGGCTCGCTAGTGAGCTAGCGCGAGTAAACGGGTGGAGGCAATGGCTCTCCACGTGGTCTGATCCCTGGCTGCTCGTGGAGGTCGAGGCCTTTCTGCTCCGACGGCTTTGTGAAGAAGAGCCGAGTCTTCCCCATCGTGTTGACATGCAGCCGCTTGATCTTCACGATGAGGGGAAAGTCGTTCACGACCTTCCCCAATACGAGGCAGTGGTGGGGTGGGAGCTCCCGCGCTATCACGTTTATTGTTTCCACGTCGACCATGGTCGCCCGCGAGACGACGGCTAAGTCGTTCTCGTTCGTGAAGTTGAAGAGGAAGACGTTGTCGGCCTGCCGGTATATGCTGTCGCTGATGCTATCGGGCTGGTTGGTGACGAAGGTGCTGAAGATCCCGAGGTGGCGCATCCGGGTGACGATGTCTTCCCAATACGTCTTCCGCAGATAGAGGTGGGCTTCCTCGGCGAAGAGGAAGAGGGCACGCAGCACCCAGCGGTCCAGGAGGCTACACAGCTTGCTCAACATGAACTCCACGATGATGTGGCGGAACCGCGACGGCAGGCCTTGCAGATTCACGACCAGCGCGCCGCCCTCCCGAAGCCTCGCCATCAGGTCCTCCAGCGTCGACGCCTCCTGCCGGTTGTCGGTGAAGAGGCGGGTGCTGATCAAGCTCTCATAGCGACGGATTAAGGCGTCCCGCACGTAACTGTTGGCCACCCCCTCAATGCTTTTCCGGAGATTCGTGAGGGTGAGGCCCCCCCTCTTCGCCAGGGACGACCAGATCCGTCGAATCTCCCACGCCGAGTTCTCGGGCAGGTCGAGCACCGATGAAATGATGCGCATGAAGACGCCCAGCCCCGTGTACGCCAGGGTGACCTTGAAGCCTTTTCCCGGCGATAAGACGAGAAGCTTGTCGTGGAGCGCGGCTTTTTGCCGGTCTTCGCTGTAGCCCAAATTGACGTACTCGCCGTTGACGTCGAAGACGACGCAGGTGCCCCCCTGCTCGATGAGGCCGAGCATGAGCAGCTTCGCGAGATGGGATTTGCCCGTCCCCTTCTTCCCCGTGATAATGTTGAGTTTGCCGTCGATCGTGGAGAGACCGACGGCGACGGCGGCGCCGCCCGTCGTCGTTCCCAGGGTGATCGTGCGTCCTTCCCGGGACCCGACGAGCTCCAGGAACTCGTGGTCGGTCAGGGGGCAGAGCTGGGACGTGGACCGGGACGGCGTCCATGACACGTCGTGGCTGATCTGTCCCTCGACGATGGCGCGACGGACCTTGCAGCGAAAGATCTTGGCGTCCTTGATGACGTCGACGAAGGCCTTCACGTCGAGGAAGTCCAGGTCCCGTCCCGCAATCTTGTGCGCCGACGAATCCCGCAGAATGTCCTCGAGGACCCCGGGCACATTGGCGTACCCGATGTTGGTCACCTGCACGATGAGGCTGCGGTTGAGGGCGTCGTCCTTGACGAGGACGTAGTCGCCCTTGCGGACGTCCCGTGGGGGGCAGGACACCACGTCAATCGTGTTGCCGTCGAGTTTGTAGATCTGCATCATTGTCTCCCTCAACTCCGCCTTGAGGCCACGCCGCCGTAGGGGCCAAAGAGGATCTGGCGGACGTTCGGTCGTCGGATGATCCGCAACCCGTATTTTTCCGCCACGTAGCGTTGCATGGCGATGACTTCGCTGGCGGAGAAGCGGGAGAGGACGTGGGCCAAGCGGAGGGTCTCTGGGTAGCTGTCCACGACCAAATCGCTGCCCAGGAGGCTTTCCACGGCGTGCACTCCCTCCGCCTGCGAGAGCCGGCGGTCGATGTCTAAGCGAAAGCTCAGGCTTCCCGCCATCAGTTTGACCACGTAGATTTTGCCAAAGAAGCGGAGGTATCGCCCATACTGGCCGCGGACGACGTCGTCGATGTCCAGCAGACAGGGCACCTCGCGGTCATCGATGAGGTCGTTCACCCGCCTGCCGAAGGCAGATATGGAGGTCTTCTTGGAGAAGGCCAGGACGATGTTGTCCTCGGTCCGCGCCGCCTGCAGCAGGCGGTACAGCACGGGGATCGGGCTGTTCACGGTCTGCGTCGTCAGCGAGCCATCCCAGAGCAGCAGCGCGCCACTGCAGGATTCGGAGAGCTGTTTCTGCAGCCACCGTTCAAGGATGTTCCGGAGGTGCTCTGGCATCCGCTCCAGAATAGGCGCGCCCACGCCCTCGTCCACATCGAAGCACTTTTGCCGCAGGGCATTGTACAAGTACTGCTTATTCGCTTCGGTGATGTGGAAGATGAAGGGCCCGTGGCGCACGTACTGGTAGGCCTGGTTCTCTCGCCCCACAATACTGCCTCGAATCGCGCAGAGAAAGCCCTCCTTCGTCTCGCCTAACTCGATGTTGGACGTGTCCACCCCAAAAACGGGGACCGCGTCGCCCACGTTGACGACTGGAATGGGTTTGAGGTATCGGTTCCCGAGGTTTGCTTCCAACTCCACCTCGTCCTCGAAGTCGTCTCCGTCAAGGCGAGGCAGGAGCGTGCGCCTCGCAAGACTGAGGTCCACCACGTCCCGTAGGGACGTATCCCCTATCTCGACGAAGTTCTCGGGGACGATCTGGCTAAATTCCGCTATCTCCACGTCGATGCCTCCTCTACTACGGGGCCTGTCATGGATCGAAGGATGGGGTGGAAGCTGGGTGCCGAAAGTAAAGAGCTTATAAAGAAGATGTGCCTATCTTCAATACTGGTGCAGTGGGAAATCGTCAATAACCTCAACCTCCTTTACGATGGATCGCGCGGGTTTGTCCCTCAAACGCCACGCGAACCGCTGCACCCTCCTCTCACGAGAAGGGTACCTCTCTTACCTCGACGCCTCGCCTCCTGTCCGCCTATTTGACTCGGATGTAGCCATATTCTCTCCCTTCTTTCACGCGTCGTAACGCGCCCTTTTTGGTCAGGTCGGTGAGCCGGCCCTTTACGGTTCCTACGGGGTAGTGGATGGCGTTGATCTTCATGACGTCCAAGAGCTCTCGCAGCTTCCGGGGTTTTTCTCGCCCCCACTCCGTGGAAAGCAGTTTCAAGATGGCTTCGGGGCACGGGGTGTCGGGGTCGACTGAGATGGAGGGCAACTTCTCTTCTCCTGCGGATAGGGGTTCGGCCAGGGGTTTCTTGGGCGTCGTGGTGAAGGCGTGGGCCACCTTCTCCATGATGGTGGGAAAGTTGTCCACGGCTTCCAACACGTCTTCCTTGGAGCCGCTGAACTCGACTTCTTTGTTCCCGAACCGGATTTTGATGGTGAAGGGGGATGCGCTCACGGTGGTCACCTCGTGGTCAATTCGTGCAGGATCTTCTCCGCCGCTTTGATTCCCCGGCTCTTGATTCGGTATTTTCCCCTTTCAGCTCGTTCCACTAAGCCGTCGTCAATCATGCCCTTCAGCTGGTTGAGAATGGTCTTGGGCGCCTTGCCGCTGGTGCTTGCCACGTCATTGACGGAGAGGGCAGCCTCCTCGAAGAATCGCAGCTGGTTTCCGACGTAGACTCCCAGAAGAGACAGGAGGATGGCCTCTTCCGAGGTCAGCGTCTCCGGGAGTAGGATCATTCCTTCCGACGAATACTCGATCACGCCCTCCAACGCGTGGGACAGCTTGACCAAGTCTGGCTTGAAGACTAGGTTATGGGCGAGCTTGAAGGATGGATAAACCTTGTACAGGAAGTCGATGAAGGAGCGGGACACGGCCTCGGGATCGCCGGCGAAGTCCGCCTGTAGCGCCCCGTATTCCACGTGTACTCTGAGTCTGGGCTCCTTCATCATCGACGGTGCCTCACAGTAGGGCCTTGATCTTCGGTAAAACCTCTTCGGAGAAGGATTTGATTCCGTAGGTGGTGATCCGGTACTCGCCCCGGCCGACCCGTTCCACCCAATTCATCTGGACGAGTTCGCTGAGTCGTCCCGCTGACGAACTGGGCTTGCCCCGCGTCGTGGAGATGATGTCCGAGATGGGCATGAAGTCCTTATCCAGTTGGCCCAGTTGATAGCCGATGTACGTCTTAACGAGGTGCAGTAGAATGGCTTCGCGCTCTCCCAGGAGCTCCTGGGCGAAGGTTACGATGAGTCCTTCCGGCGTTATGGCGAGGATGCCTTCCACCTCCTGCAGCAGCTTTTCCAGGTCGGTGGTGAGGCTCAGCCGGGAAACCAACGCGTAGTTCGGCAGCATCTTGTTGAGAAATTCGAGGAAGAACCGCACCACTTCGTCGATGTCGCCGGAAAACTTGACTTCGAGGCCCTGATACGTCACGATGACTTCGACCGTGTCTTCTCCGCTCATCTTTCCCGTCCCTCTCTACGTCTTGAGCCGTACTGCTAGGTCCTCAACCCACTTTCTCCCCGCCACGGACAACCGGTATCCGCTCCCTTCCTTGAGGATGCTGCCCTCCCTCCGCATCTCACTCAAACGCGACCCATAGCCGGCTGAGCCGTGGCCGCTCAGCGATAAGAGCGCCCCCACCTCCTTGGGCTCTAAGGGCGTGGGATCCTGAGCGTACAGCAGGAGGCCGATGGCCTCTTTACTGCTGACGCGGTCCTTGGGAATGATCAGTTGCGGGCCTTCCGACGACACCTCAATGATCCCCTGCAGCGCCTCCTCTTCAGGGGCTGCTTCCGTGGTTGCCATGAGTTTATCGATGACGACGAGCCACTCCGGAAAGGCCTCCAGGCCCTGAACCACCTCGTCTAGGCTCTCGCCCTCGACTTCGATGTCCCCGTAGGGCCGTTTCACCGTCACGCGAATCTTCATGGGTAAGGTATTGCGTCCCGCACGCTTAAAAGTCTTTCGATTACACGTTATTTTAACGTTAAAAAACGTTAAGACGGATTCGCCCCGTAGCCAGCCCATCGGAACCCTCTCTCCTCCGGCCGTATCGTGAGGGGAGTTCAGGGACATCACGAACAGAGGAAACCGACGCCCCCTGCCTGACCCGGGTGGTTCCCCATAAAATCACAAAGTTAATGTTCCATGAGCAGAGAGTTCTTTAATTGGATCGGTGTGGTTTCTATTCCAAGGGGAAACGTGCCTTGGCCTCCGTGAAGCAGAAAGAGAGCATGTCCAGCTTTGATCTAGCGGCGATCGTACACGAGTTGCAAGACGTTATTATCGGCTCTCGGCTTGGCAATATCTACCAAACAGGCCCGACCACGTTTCTTTTAGCCATTCAGCCAGACCATAAATTACTCATAGAACTGGGAAGACGAATTCATTTAACCAAATACGTCACCAAAATCCCGAAGTATCCCTCCCAATTCTGCATGATCCTGAGACGGCATCTCAGACGGGGCATCATCAACGGCGTGGACATGCCCGGTTTTGAGCGCGTCATTCGGCTCACCATCGCGTCGAAGGAAGCCGCCTATACCCTGGTGTTTGAGCTGTTCAGCAAGGGCAACGTCATCCTTCTCAGCGACGAGGAGGCGATTCTCTACGCCTCATCCTACCGTAAAATGCGTGACCGAAGCATTATTCGCGGCGAAGTCTTTCAGCTGCCTCCCCCCCGGGGGAAGGACCCGTCACGGATCCAGCGACAAGACCTGGACGACCTGACGGCGGGCAAGGGCAGTATCGCACGGGCGTTATCTCGCCACCTCGCCATCGGCGGCGTCTATCCGGAAGAAATCCTGCTACGAGCCCAGATCGACAAGGACAAACCGGCTCGCCGTGTAGAACGCCGTGAGGTGGACCGCATCTACAAGGAGACCACCGCCTTGGTTTCGAGTTTATCCCGTACACCGCAGCCCCACATCGTATTCGCCGTGGACGGCGCCTTTCTCGACGTCGTCCCCGTTTCCCTCACCCTCTATCGGGAGCACGCGCAGAAAGCGTACCCGACCTTCAACGAGGCCGCAGATGACTACTTCACCGAGCTGCACTTTGAGGCGACGAAAGGCGGCGTCCAAGACCAGATGCTTCAACAAGTCGCGGGTCAACGCCGCATTCTCACCCAACAGCGGGAACGGCTGAGGGACTTGGAGCAGACGGCCAGAGAGAACCAGCGAGTTGGAGACGTGATCTATGCCCATACCCGCGAGCTCGAGGCGTTATCCCGCTTTGTCTTGGACACGAGGAAGAACAAGACGGGCTCAACTGAACGGTTGTCGGAGGTCCAAACGAGGGCAACCGCCTTCCTCGGGACCGATGTCCTCAAGGCCATCGACTTTGGGCGGGGGGTGTTCACCGTCGAACTCGATGGGTTTGCGTTTGATGTGAGCTTTCGAACGAGCGTGTACGCCAATGCCGCCCGGTTCTATGAGGACGCTAAAAAAGCTCACGAGAAGATCCAGGGCGTAAAGGAGGCGATAGCGAAAACCGAGAAGCGGATGAAGGTGCTGGCAGAGCTTGAGGCTCAAACTGAAGCCGGCTTCGACGAGCCGAAGAGACGGCGAAAGCGACGCTGGTTCGAAAAGTTTCACTGGATGCACTCCCATGACGGCGTCCTCATCATCGGTGGAAGGGACGCGACCAGCAACGAGCTCCTCCTCAAGAAGTACACCACGCCCGACGACATCGTCCTCCACGCCGATCTGCCCGGTGCTCCCTTCGTCGTCATCAAGACGGAGGGCATCCCGCCTTCAGCACAAACCCTGGAAGAAGCGGCTCAGTGCGCCGTCTCCTACAGCCGTGCGTGGCAAGGCGGCTACACCTCCCTCAACGCGTATTGGGTGACGCCTGACCAGGTCAGTAAGACCGCGCCGTCCGGCGAATACCTTACCAAGGGCGCCTTCATGATTCGTGGCCAAAAACAGTACCTGCGCAACATGGCCCTCCGCCTCTCCATCGGCGTCGTCCAAACGAACGACCAGTGGACGGTTATTGGGGGGGCGCCGTCGGCGATTCAAGCGCACACCCCCTACCACATCGAACTTATTCCAGGGCGACAGCGCAGCGGCAGACTGGCGCAGGACGTACGTCGACGCCTCGCCAACACGGCCCCGCCCGAGGCGAAGACCGAGATCTTGAAGCTTCCCCTGGAGGAGGTTCAACGGTTTATTCCCGCAGGCGGGGGCGAACTTGAGCTTAGATAACTATAAATTAGAGAAACCTGTGTGAACATGGGTGGAGATGGAACGATGCTGAATAACGCGAAGACGGGTGTCGTGGTAAAGGACATCATGTCGAGTCCCGTCAAAACGGTTCTCGAAAAAGAGACCGTTAACCGGGTCGCGGAGCTCATGATCGCCACTGGCTTGGGCAGCATCATCGTCACGGACGTCCGCGGCAACCCCGTGGGCATCATAACTGAACGGGACATCGTTAACCGCGTCGTCGCCCAGAACCGGCTTCCAGAGACGGTGACGGCGGAGGAAGCGATGAGCTATCCCGTGCTCATAACTGGACCCGAGATGGATATTAAAGAGGCTGCCGAACGGATGCGTGAACGGAGCATTCGGCGGCTGGTGGTCATGGACGAGGGAAAGATGATCGGCCTCGTATCCAGCAAGGACATCGTCGAAATTACGCCGGCCCTCCTCGAAATCATCTCCGAAAAGACCCGGATCACCCATCAAACCTTACCGCCCTCTCGAAGCGTCTTCACCTCCACAGGATACTGTGATCAGTGTCGGCAGTGGGCCGATTCCCTCATCGAAGTGAACGGCAACTTCCTCTGCGACGAGTGCCGCCTTGAACTTGAGGCCGAATAGCCTCTTTACCCCCGCTCTCCTCGAGCTTACATCGTCGTATGCTGATGGACCGTGAACGAACCTTGGTCGACTTGGCCCTCGTGAACGCCAAGATTCACACCACGCAAGGGCTTGTGAAGGCGGGTATCGCCATTGATGACGGCAAAATATGGGGCGTCACCAAGGACGACCGACTGCCCAAGGCCTCCCAGACCGTAGACCTTCACGGTAACCTGGTCCTACCCGGTCTTATCGACGTGCACACCCATCTCCGCGGCCTCCGCCTTGCATATAAGGAAGACTTCTATTCAGGGACCTGCGCGGCCCTCGCCGGCGGCTTCACCACGGTCTTGGACATGCCCAATACCCTGCCCCTGACCAATAGCGCCCCGCGTTTACGCGAGAAAATGGCGTTGGTTCAGCACGAGTGTGTCGCCAACGTCGGGTTCTTCGCGTGCCTGCCCACGACGACAGAGGCGTTTCACGCCCTCAAAGACGGTGGCGTCGTGGGCTTCAAAGTCTTTCTCCACCACCCCCTCACTGCGTTGGACGTGGACGACGACGCCGTCCTCCGTCGCGTCCTCACCGTCGTGAAGGACCTCGACCTCCTTCTCGCCATCCACGCCGAAGATCGAGGGATCCTAGACGGCCTGGAGGCGAAGTTCCGGGCTGAAACCGATACGTCCCCCCGCGTCCACTCCAAGACGCATCCCCCCCGCGCGGAAACCCGAGCCGTCCAACGCGTCCTTGGCCTCATCCACGGCATCAACCCCCGCCTGCATTTCTGCCA
>SMTZ1_10002458_pt1 | contig 35332 bp, 47 predicted proteins | sample DeeMarSWOR136_30_FD_25667 | JGI IMG/M metagenome (IMG submission 25667)
TTGTAAGTGATAATCAAATTAATCTTAATTATCGTTCAGCAAACCTTGATACTTACAATGGAGATATAGACGTTGTCTGGGAGGATATACGAGGTGATAATATAGATATATACTTTGAGAAAGGTCTATATGAAGAATCATACGAACCTCCATTAGCACCAGTAATAACAGGTCCAAATAGTGGTAAAAAAGGAACTCCGTATACTTTTAATTTCAATTCAATAGATCCAAATGGATATGATGTTAGATACCATATTGATTGGGGGGATAGTAACACTGATATAACAGAGTATGTAGCATCAGGTACAAACGTACCATTTTCACATGCTTGGACTGACTATGGAACATATTCTATTACAGCATGTGCTGAGAATACCCTTGGCATTAATGGAGATTTATCATATAAATCATTTTTTGTTAAAAGAAGTAAAACATTACAAAATACAATATTTTTTCATCTATTAGAGCAGTTTTCAAAACTAGAAAAATTTTTTTTATCCGATTTAGACTATAATTGATAACAATTTTTTTATTTTTTATATTAATCTTAGTTAGGTGCTTTGTGTAATTATTTTTAAATGACATAGTCCCATGCATCCATCTGGTGGATGAGATGCACAGGACATGTCAAAATAATAAAGAATGGAGGATTCAACGACGTGAATTTCTTATTTCAGAATTAACAATAATTCTTCTGTTAAAAATAATGTTTGGTATTTCTTATAGAGGAATTGCTAGTGCAATAAAAAATCTGGAAATATATAAAATACTAGGTATGAAACGTGCACCAAGTTATAAGACCATTCAACGTACAATAAAATATCTAGATATTGAATTCATCTCAAAGATCAATCGATATTTAACTCCAAAAAGAATCCATCTTGCAGGTATAGATTCAAGCGGTGTGAGATCACACCGGAAAGGCGCATGGATTCAGATACGTTTTCGAAAACCTGTTCAGAAACAGGATTTCAGAAAGGTACATATTTTTGTAGACTTAGAATCAAAGAAGATTCTTCATTGCATTATGACCAATGGAAGAACATATGATTCACCTCAATTAAGCATTATTTTGAAGAAATGCAGTTGGTTAAAAGTTGATATTATTCTTGGTGATGGAGGGTATGACTCTAAAAAATGTTTCAATGAGATAACCAAAAAAGGAGCTATACCTGGGATTCCTGTGCGTAAAAACGCTACTACTCATTCCAGAGGATCAATGAGTAGGAAAAAAGCTGTCCTTGAACAGAGAAAAGATATAAAAGTTTGGAAAGAAAAAGTTAGATACACTATGCGATGTATCGTTGAAGCAATCTTCTCAGGTACAAAGAGAAGATTTGGAGAATATTTCTTCAGTATAAAGGAAAAATATCGTTCTATTGAAATGTGGTTACGTACTATTTTGTGGAATGTTCTTATTTATCCGAGGTGAAAAATTATGACACAAAGCATTATGAAAAAGAAAGGAATATTAGTTTTAGGAATTTGTATAAGCATGATCTTTACGATTTTATTTGTTCCAAATGTATCTGCTGATTCAACCGCAACTTTAACAATTAAGATTCATAGAATTCAAAAATTAGATCCAATAGAAGAAAATGCCTCTGATGAAGCAGATTGGTATTATTATATAGGAATTTCTGAAGATGGAGGTAAAAATTATGATTGGGCTGCTCCAAATACTATTCCTCTGAAAGAAAATGTAGATGATTGGATGGTAAATACAAATCATATATTCACAGGTATTACAAGCCTATCAATTAATTTTGCAATTATTCTGTGTGAGGCAGATGAATCACCTGGTTCAGATGATTTAGCAGATATTAGCAATGGGGGGTATGTAGGTACTAATTTTTTTTGGGATGACCTAGATGACCCCATAAATCCAGGAAGTCTACCTGAGACTATTGAAAAAATCATTTTTAGTTATAATATATATAAAGGAAGCTATAATCTTAAAACCGATGAATTGGGGGGAGATTTAACAAAGGTAGAAGATGGTTATTATAAAACCTCAGGTGAGTTTGATGGTATTTCGATAGATCAGAACGATGCCGCATTATATTTTGATATTTGGGATGATTATAACACTCCGATAGCAGCAATTGGTGTCAGTAATAACTATGTTAAAGCTGGTCAGCTGGTTAATTTTGATGGAGGGCTTTCAGGTGCTTCAACAGGTTTTGAAATAGAGCGATTCCAATGGGATTTAAATGGTGATGGAAAATGGGACGCAGAGGGTAAAACGACAAATTACACCTATAATAAAGCTGATACATACACAGTTAAATTAAAGATAACTGATAGTCTTGGCCAAACAGATACAGATACCGCATTTGTTTTTGTCTATAGAGATATAGGTGCGTTATTTAGTTATACGCCATTAAATCCAGCAGCACTTGATACAATTACTTTTACTGATACATCAAAAATAGTTGGTGGGAAAATAATTTCATGGTCTTGGAACTTTGGTGATTGTACAACTTCAACTTTACAAAATCCCACTCATAAATACACCCGTGGAGGATTATATCCTGTAAAATTAAAAATTACTGCAGATGACTGGGAAACAACTGATTTTGAGATAAAATACATTTATGTTATAGAATATTCAAAAATAACTGGAACTGTAAAGGATATCAATGGAGATCCTATAAGTGATGCTACAATAAAATTGTATGATAATGGTACTGTTGTAAAAACCGTATCAACTGATTCAAATGGTGAATATATTATACCTGATATAGAAATTGGAACATATGACGTAGAAGGATTGAAAAATAATTATGATAACTATAAAAAAACAGATGAAACCTTAGAGGTGGGTGAAAATACAGTTAATTTTGTTTTACTGCTGGAAAGTCAAGCACCTCAAGCTGAGTTTGAATTTTCTCCAAAAAAGCCGACTGCAGGAAACGTGATTAGTTTTACTGATACATCAATCTATAGTTATGGGACAATTGAATCTTATTCTTGGGATTTTGGTGATGGTGCTTCTAGCAATGAGCAAAACCCTAAACATAAATTTTCATCTGCTGGTAAATATTCTGTAAATTTAACAATAACTGATGATAGAGGTAACAATAAAAGCTATATTTCTGTTTTAAACATTGCAGAGCCATCACCAGGATTTGAGTTAATATTTGTTTTGTTATCGATAATAATAGTTAGTATCATTTTATCAAAGAAAAAAAATAAGGGTTGAAATAAACAATCTTAATAGGTAGATATACGATAAAAAACATTAAAAAATAATAAAAGAGGTTTTAAGAACCTCAATTTTTTAACAGCAGCATTCTTTAATTCCAAATATAAATGAACCTATAACAAATCCTGTGCCGGTCCAAGTATCTGCATAATCGGCATCGATATTGATATTGATTTTACCAAGACCAAATATTGATTTGCTTGTTTCGGAGATTTTCGATGTCTCAATTTCGATAAAACTAATTATACCCTCTTCTTTTAAATTAATTCTTTTAAGTAAGCCTCCTTCTACAGATATATGATATTCAATATTATCTAAAGATACCTCTCCAGTATTTTCAATTAATATGCTTATTTGACCGATTCCCCCAGTAACCTCCTTTATTTCTATTTCTTTTCTTAAAACTTTGTCACCAACAGCCCCAAGTCCACCAAGGACCAAAAATGCCACAATAAAAAGTGGTAAAATCTTTCTCATTTTTTTCCTCCTTATTAATCCATCTTATCTCTAAAATGTGTAATAAATTTTTCCTGAAATTTTTTGTACTAAAATAAAAAATTAGCTAAAAAAATTTATTATTTGTTCAATATTATCATTTTTTTCATTTTATAAAATACTCAATGGTCTTTAAAAATTGAAAATTTGTTATTTCAAATAATATTTATATACTTATCATAAGATATGATTCATATAATTTTAGGAGTGGAGAAAGTTGCCTATTGTTCATGTAAATGTTTGGGAAGGTTTTGGAGAAAAAAAAGCTAAAAATGTAATTGAAGGAATTACTAAAGTATTTGTTGATTTAAAAATTCCTGCTCACGCTGTGGAAATAATTGTTCATGAAATACCTAAATCACATTGGGGAATTGAGGGTGAACCGGCTTTAGAGAAATTCAAAGGTCTTCCTTGATATTTTTATATCTTTTAATATGTGAGATATTGCCATATTCCTGCAATAACTCCGAAAACCAGAATAACTGTTCCTGATCCGATAAGAATCTTTCGATGTCGTTTTTCTTCATCTGTCAATTCTGACCATGGTTTTTGTTTTTTCCCAATAACTATTCCTATACTAAGGCCTATTATAATACCAATTGCCATGCCTAGAGAAAAATAAATATCGCTCATTTTTTCACCTGATTAAATACATTTTAGTGGAATATTTAAAAACTTTTACAAAACATTTGAACAAAATCAAATTTTTAATCTATTATTTTTCTAATTTGTAAAAATTATTGTTTTCAAATCCTAAAATTTAGATTTTTACAAATATTTACTGGAATATCATATAATCTTCATCCTAAATTAATTATGAAAATCTTTTATAGGTAGATAAGTTATTATATCATTTATTGGAATGAATAATGATAGTATATTTTTCAAAAAAATAAGTAAAATATTGGTATTTTTATTAATATTTATTTTTTTTACAGGTTGTATTAATCTGTCAGATGAAAGTAATGATTCTGATTATGTTAAAAAGGACTTGTTAGTAGTAGCTTTTTTTGAAAACAGTTCAATATATCCATATAGATTAACTGCTGAAAACCAACTTACAATAAAGCCCAATGTTTTCAATAGTTTAGTTGAATTTGATGAAAATTTCAAAATAATTCCTGCTCTTTCTGATTCATGGAATAACCCAAATAATCTAACATGGAGATTTAATTTAAGAAAAAATGTAAAATTTCATAATGGTTATAATTTTACAGCTGAAGATGTAAAGTTCAGCATTGATGAGATATTTACTAGTTTTAGTTCTTTTATAGATGAGGTTATTATAATTAATAATTACACAATTGAAATTAAAACTATTTCCCCACATCCAACATTTCTTTCAAAGCTAGCTCAAAGCTTTTTTGTCTTTTCAAAAAAAGATATTGAGGAATCAACCAATAATTGGTCAATTGGAACTGGTGCATATAAATTTGTTGAATATGTTGAAAATAATTATACTAAACTTGAAAGATTCGATGAATATTGGGGACAAAAACCTAAAATCAAAACTGTCATTTTAAAACTAATAAAAGATGATGAAGAAAGAATTGATCAACTTATATCTGGATATATTGATATTGCTGAATATAATGTAAATGAATCAATTAATGATATTTTAAAAAATGAAAATATTAAACTAGTAAAATTTGCACCTTTATCAACCTATATAATTGGATTTGATTTAAGAGAAAACAATAGTTATGGTTTTTCAGATGGTAAAAATCCAACTGCTGATTTACGGGTTAGAAAAGCAATTTATCATGCAATAGACATTGAACCTTTAATCAATGGACCTTTTCAAGGTCTAGCATTGCCTGCTTCTCAATTTATTACACCTTATATTTTTGGATACAATCCTGAAATACAAAGACTTCCTTATGATATTGAATTAGCAAGAGAACTTTTAAGTGATGCAGGCTATGAGAATGGTTTTGACATCGTAATGGATTGTATTACTGAGATGTATGATTATAACAAGGAAAATTGTAGATTAATAGCTGAACAACTTTCAGAAATAGGTATTAATATCAGCCTAAATGAAATGTCAAAAGAAGAGTTCAACAAAAAGGTAGTAATTGAAAAAAATACATCACTTTGGCTTGTAGGATGGGGAATTTTATCTGTTGATGGGGGAGTTGTTTATGATTATTTTATAATAACAGAGGGTAATAATTCTCTGGGATATTTAAATAGTGGGCATTATTCTAATAAAACAGTAGATATGTTAGGTGAAAATGCATCTGTTGAGATGGATTCAAGTAAAAGACAAAAATTTTTAAAAGAAGGATTTAAAATTGCTCTTGTTGATAATGTAATAGTTGTTCCACTGTTTTCACAAGAACTGTTTTTATTTGCCTCTAATAATGTCGAAATAGAACCTAGAGCAGATTTGAAACTTAAAGTTGAAGATATCTATTTTAAGTAAGCTAATTTTATCTATATAATTAAGTTATAATGGATATATTTTTTAAAAATAAATTATTAAAATTTCTAAATTTCTTTTTTAAATAGTTGCCAAAAATCTATACAAATTTTTGGAGTTTATTTATTAATAACTAGACTTTTTATTCTAATATTATCTCATCAACTAGGATTACTTCACATGCATAATTTCCGATGTGAGTATCAGTTGGTCGAAATAATGTTTCGTCTTCTCTTGTTCCATATAGATTAACAAGACTTCCCTTAATAAGCAAATCATCTTTAACGCTAATGTTATCCAACATATTCAACACCTCTTCATCGTGTGGAATTATATGATTATTACCAGTATGAGATTTAAAATAGTTGTATTCACTGACATCATCATATCTCAGATACCAATAAACCTGACGATTGGAAAATGAGGTAATGGAATAATCATAGTTTTCAATATTGTCCTTCACATCATCAACTCCTATTAGCAGGTCAATTGGGCAAAATATGTTACAGGGGTCGTAGGGATAATCATAACTGTTGTATTTTTTTAATGCAAGAACAACACCGTTTAATGTGTAATCTTGAACTTTGTTCATGGTAAATGTCCAACCATCATTTGTAATAATCTTGTCTTCCTCAAACCAAAAATCTTCATTGATTTTACAGTTAATACCTGAAAAATCAGATCCTTTTGTCACATTGTAATAGATAAAAAGAACAGTAATAACAATAGCAGCAACATAAATAATAATAAAAAATTTTGATAATCTGATTTCATATTGTTTAAAAGATTTGGGAGGACTATTTTTGTCTATTTCTAAATTATTTTGTCCATCTGTGGAAGTATTCTTCGTTTCTGAAGGTTCTTTTAAAATCATACTTTCACAATTTCTACACCAAAATGCATCATCATGATTTTCTGATTTACAGAAGGGACAATATTTAACCATTATTTCACTTATTTGTAGTAATTAAACTGTAAACCATCTTTTTCATAAGATATTTATAAAATTATCGTGTCAAAACGTCGAAATGAAAATAATAATTAAAAAAAGTTTATTTATAAATTATAACGGAAATATTTTATATCGTTCAAAATTCTTTGAAAAAAATTTAAATTAGTAAATTACTTTTCATTATAATAATCTTATATAGGGAGGTAATAAAATGAAAAGAATTATACCATTTTTAATAGCATGTTTGTTTATATTAAGTGGAATACAAACTGTAGCATCTGAAAAAATAATTGAAGATGAATCTAATTTAATTTCAAATGATTTTAAAATAATTATCGCTCCAATTAGAAATCCAAATTCACAGAACATCCGAATTATTAATGATAATACAATACAAACAATTGAAGAACCTAAAATTTTTTCAGTATCTTATAAATCAAATGCATATGATATTGAGTATTTTAAAGATATAAAAGAACAACATAATTCCATCAAAATGATTAATAATTTTCAAACATATGATTATGTTATTATTACAACTGAAGATCTTTATAATGCTGTGATTTCATCAACATTTATTGGATGGAAAACTCTTATTGGGTATAATCTTAAAATAGTCAATATTACAGATACCGAAATAACCTCCCAAACAGGTGGGGATTTACCTGAAAAAATAAGAAACTTTCTCAGATCATACTACCAAGATTGGGGAATAAAATATGTACTAATTGTTGGAAATCATGCAACGATACCTATGAGATACTGTTATCCTGATCCAACAAATCACAGATTTGATATTTTTGATTATACTAGTGGAGAAGTTCCAACTGATTATTATTATGCAGATTTATCTGATAGTGATGCAAAGTCCTGGGATTTAGATGGTGATGGATACTATGGTGAATATGGACAGGATATGCCTGATTTCTTTCCAGAAATATATGTGGGTAGGATTCCAACTAATACAAAATCAAGGATTACTTATACTCTTGATAAAATTGTTACATTTGAACAAAATACAGGGGATTGGAAAGAAAACGCACTGCATGCTGGGGCTTTTTTTTATTTTACAAACGAGGGTAACAGTGGGAATCCTGCAATGGATGGCGCTAAGCTTTCATACTATATTGAAAAAGATATTATGTCAGGTTGGAATATTTCTCATTATAGTGAACAGGTTGGATTGGAAAAATCTGTTTATAGTTGGCCTGCATTAAATGAAGCTGCTTTTATTAATGATTGGCGTAATGGTAAATATTCCATAGTTAATTGGCAAGGCCACGGTTGGACAAATAGAGTTGCTCGCAAAGTTTGGCAAACAGATGACGGAGATGGCGTACCTGAAGCAAATGAAATAAACTGGCCGGATTTTATCAATACTAATTCAAATCTTGATGATGATTTTCCCTCTATTGTAACAGCAGAATCATGTTATGTTGGATGCCCTGAGCCAGCAACTGGTGGAAATCTTGGAATTGATTTACTGACTGATCCATATATGGGTGCATCAATTGGTGTAATAGCCTCTGCACGAACGCCCTACGGATCATTTGATTGGCCGAATAATCCAGGTGGTTCAGATTCAATTATTTATGAATTCAACCGTTTAATGATTAATGATTCAAAGAAGGTTGGTGAAGCACTTTATGATTCAAAATTCTACTGCAATCTAAATTATGGTTGGAATCACTATGCTGAATATCTTGATATGTTCACATTCAATCTATTTGGAGACCCATCCCTTCTAATAAAAGGTATAGTTGTAGAAAATCTTCCGCCTGATAAACCAACAATAGAAGGTCAAAACAAGGGAATTCCTGGTAATGAATATACTTATTGTATAATTGCATCAGATCCAAATGAAGATGACCTCTATGTAAGATGGGATTGGGATGATGGAACAGGTAGTGAATGGCTTGGACCGTTTGTTTCTGGTAGTGAAGTTTGTGATTCCCATATTTGGGATACCAAGGGTTCATATACTGTTTCTGTAACCGTTGAAGATGAGCATGGATTGAGTGTAGTAGCATATAAGGAAGTGACTATGCCACGATCTAGAAATTTGCAAAACCCGTTTTTAAATTGGTTACAAAGCCATAAATATCTATTCCCAATTTTAAAGCTTTTACTTGGCCTATAAATACAAACTATCATTTTTTTCTTTTAATCTTGTATCAATTTCAAAAATTCTTTAAAAAAACAGTTAATTATGTAAAATCATGTATAATGTTTCTTGGTTTAAAGATTCAATAATATATCATATTTTAATTGATAGATTTGCAGGTTTTAAATCGGTAGAAAATTGGGAAAAACCACAGTTTTTAGGAGGAAATATAAAAGGAATAATTGAAAAACTTCCATATTTGGAAGAGCTTGGAATAAATACAATCTGGATTTCCCCATTTTATAAATGCAGTGAATATCATGGTTACCATATTACTGATTTTTTTGAAATTGAACGCCGTTTTGGAACTATAAACGATCTCAAGGAATTAATAGACTTATGTCATGTAAGAAATATAAAAATTATTGCTGATTTTGTTCCAAACCATTGCTCAAATATGCATCCGTATTTTATCGATGCTCAAAAAAATAAAGATAGTTCATATAGGGATTGGTTTTATTTTAGGAAATGGCCAAATGATTATCTTTGTTTTTTAAGTATAAAACAGCTACCAAAAATAAATCTTGAAAATAATGATGCAAAAAACTATATAATTAATGCAGCAAAACACTGGCTTTCACTTGGATTTGATGGATTCAGGCTTGACCATGTTATAGGTCCGTCTCATAATTTCTGGATAGAGTTTAACAAAGAAATAAAAGCATTGTTTCCAAATGCAGTTTTAATAGGCGAAGCCTGGATGATGGGAATCAAATACAGTGAATTAAAAACAATTAAAATAAAAAATAAATTCATCAAATGGTTGATGAACCCAAATTCAGATAACCTTTTAAAACAGTATCATAAAAAACTTGATGGAGTATTAGATTTTAAATTCCAGGAATATATCAGGGATTATATTGCCTATAATAAATTATCAAAAAATGAGTTTGAACAAAAGATAGATAATCATTTTAAAAAATACCCAATGAATTATTTTTTACCAACGTTTCTTGATAATCATGATATGAATAGGTTTTTGTTTGATTGTAAAAATGATAAAAATAAACTCCGTCAAGCAGCAGAGATTCAATTTTCAATAGATCAACCAAAGATAATATATTATGGAACTGAGTCAGGAATGACGCAGGAACAATCGATTTGGAGTTTTAAAAAGCATGGTGACCTTCAAGCAAGAATGCCTATGAATTGGGGGAAAATCGACAATGAGCTCTACAATTTTTATAAAAATTTGATCTTAAATAAAAAATGATTATAATTTTTTTTCAAAGTCTGCTTTATTTAACCTCAAATTATTATCTATATAGATATTGTTTCCCATTTGATGATAAAAATATTACACTGAGGGGGAGATATAGTTTCGTAATTAATAGTAAAAATATGTTATCTTTCCCTGTTACCTTGAAATTAAACCTTTTTTAGGTTTTTTTTCTTTTTATTAATGTCTAGATGAGATAAACAAATTATAATAAATTAAATTTATAATTATAATTTGTACAAGAATTTTAGAGCAATTCTTAAATATTTACAATTTCTATAAAAAATTCATACTTCTAAGAGGTTGAAAAAAACATGAAAATGAAATTAGTATGTATTTTTTGTATGCTTTTTATGATTAGTGCTTTTGCCAATGCAACTAATGTACAAAACCATACTAATGAGGACAATCAAATTTATAGGAATGCTCCTATAAAGGTTGGAATAATATCCTTGAATGATGGTCCAGAAGAAGAATGGAATGTAACTTTTGGTGGGGATAAGTATGACATTTTTTTTGTAGTTCAACAAACTAGTGATGGAGGGTTTGTTGCACTGGGCGGTAGAGATGCAACATCTTGGGATATCGGTGGTGATTGTTGGCTTGTTAAAGTAGACGAAAATGGTAATATGCAGTGGAATAAAACATATGGAGGGCAAAAAACTGATAATGGTCATGGGATTCTACAAACAAATGATGATGGATATATAATTTCAGCTATTACAGAATCCTATGGTGCAGGATCTAGTGATGCATGGTTGATTAAAACAGATGAATATGGTAATGAACAATGGAATAGGACATTTGGTGGGAAAAATTATGATTTAGCTGAAAAATCTGTTCTGCAAACTGATGATGGAGGATATCTTATCGTTGGTAGTACGTATTCATATGGAGCTGGAATGTGTGATGGATGGTTGATTAAAACAGATGAATATGGTAATGAACAATGGAATAAAACCTATGGAACAGAAAACAATGAGCATTTTTGGGAGGTTCATGAAACCTCTGATGGTGGGTATATTATGATAGGTTATGTTCAGGCAGAAAGGCGTGATGCTTGGGTTGTTAAAACAGATATCGACGGTAATAAAGAATGGGATAAAAAATTTGGACCAGCATATCAAGGGTTATCTATTGAACAATGCGAGGATGGTGGATATATATGTTTAGCTGAGGTAGAAGATACCGTATTTGGTGGTTATCTTAACGCATGGATGGTTAAGATGGATGAAGATGGTAACGAAGAATGGAATAAAATGTTTATTACACCAAAGGGGAAAGATCGGTTTGCAGTACATCACAACATAAAATTAACACAAGATAATGGATATATTCTTGCTGGAGTAACAAACGCAGTATTACCCGTATATTCAGTTGGTGATATGTGGCTTACAAAAATAGATGGGAACGGAAACATCCTTTGGGAAAAAATAATTGGAGGGCTTGGATATGATACCACTTATACAGTTGATTTAACATCAGATGGTGGGTTCATCATTTCTGGGATGACAAAATCCTTTGGAACGGGTGGAAATTTTAATGCTTGGTTAGTAAAAGTATCAGATTATGAAAACCAAAGACCAAATAAACCTATTACGCCCGAAGGCCATTCAAGTGGAATACCTAGGGAAGAATATACATTTTCAAGTAATGCAATTGAACCTGATGGAGAACAAGTTTATTATGCCTGGAATTGGGGTGATGGCAACTACAGTTATTGGCTTGGACCTTATAGCTCAGGTGAAACTTGTGAGGCGATATATTCATGGAAAAACAAAGGTGATTATAACATTAGAGTTAAAGCCAAGGATGTTTATGGTGGGGAAAGCGATTGGTCTGAACCGCATCTTATTAGTATTAAAAAGAGTAAAACACTAAACACACCATTCCAGTGGTTACAAAACTATTTACAATCTCATCCTAACCTGTTCCCAATAATAAGGCAGCTACTTGGACTATAAAATAGTTTAAATCTCTCTTTTTTAATTTAGAATTGAAATCATAATAGTAAATATAGATATAGTGTTGTATTTACCGGTAAAAATTGGACGCCGAGGGGGAGATATAGTTTCGTAATTACTAGTAAAAAACAATGGTTTTCTCCTGTTACCTCTAAATTAAGTATTGGGATTTTTTTATTTTTTGATGAGATATAGTTCGTAATAACTAATAAAAAATCATGGTATGCTAAGAATAACATCTGATACGTGTCTACACTTTTTGCATATAAAGATTTACGAAAACCTGGCTTTGTATTTTTATCCCGTTTTGTACTTTTATTCAAAATCAAAAGGAGATAAGATAATATTATGTTTATTTAGAAAAATTATTACAGTAAATCTACATTCATAATATCATTAATATATCATTTTCTCCTAAAATTAATAATGAGGTGAAATAAATGAAATATATATGTAATCAATGTGGTAAGGTTATTCAAGAACATGACGTGACTATTGATTATACAAAGGGTTCTGATGGATTAGAAATTGTTGCTGTTTGTCAACTATGTTTAGAAAAATACTTGGAAAACAAAAAAGAAGATTCATATAGAAAAAAAGATGAAACTGAAAGAATGGAAATGAAAAGGAAATGGTAGTAAATACAGTTATGCATAAATAACACTGTTAAATCCTTAAATTTCAGTTAGTTAGCAGTAATGCATAACTATATAAGGTGGTACATAGTTATTATTAGTAGAAAAGAATTAAGATAACTGTTTCATAATTTCGTTTTTTCGATTTTTTGAGATTTTTTATTTTTCGCTCTTTTACCTATCCCAGATCTCATAGTCTGAGGAGGTGACAAAAACATGAAAGGAACTGTAAAATGGTATAATGATATGAAAGGTTATGGTTTTATAGAGGGTGAAGACGGAAATGATGTCTTTGTTCACAGAACAGCCATACCATTTGGAATAGGTCTCTATGAAGGAGATCAAGTCGAATACGAAATTGAAGACTCGGAAAGAGGCCAGAGAGCAACAAATGTAAAGAAATTAAAAAAAGCTTCATAAATAAGTATGAAGCTTTTTATTAAACATAAAAATCAAACACAAAGAAAAATATATTAAAGGGACGGAAAAAAAATATGGTAGAAAAAACAACAAAAAAAAGAACAATTGAAGAAAAAAATACAGATGAAAATGTAATCTATGTTGGACGTAAACCTCCAATGAGCTATGTACTTGCGGTAATAACGCAGTTTAATGAGAATGGCTGTAATGGAGTTGTCTTAAAAGCAAGAGGTAAAGCAATAAGTACAGCGGTAGATACAGCAGAAATAGTAAAAAACCGATTTATGAAAGATGTAAAAGTAAAGGAAATAATAATTGCTACTGAAAGTGTAACTAATGAAGAAGGTAGAAACTCAAATGTATCTTCAATTGAGATAGATCTAAGTAGAAAATAATATAAGTAAAAAAATGGAAACCTACTTTGGATTCTTGAATTAATCATTCTAGGTTTTTCCTTTTTATCAATGGTGAAAAATGGGTAACGGTTATAGGACAATAGAGCTATTTGCTGAAAAAACTGGGATTGTAGTACGGAAAATACGGTTCCGTAATCAAATAGAATTTGATAAATTTTTAAAAGGTTTTAGAAGTATGAGATACCCTGGTTATAATTGGAGATATTTAGATAAAAAAAAAGGATAACGAATAATGAATAACTTAATTTTAACGGTTGTAAGAGGATAAATTATGGGTTTTTTTAAAACACAAAAAGAAAAGGAAGAACAGAGGAAAGAAAGAGAAAAGTTAAAGTTAGAGATTCAAAGGCGAAATGAAAAAAGAAGAATAACATTTCAAGAACAAAATAAAAAAAATAAGGAAATAAGAAAATTTTATCGAGAAAGATTAATTGAAGAAAGAAAGTTAAGAGAGAAAAGAAACTCTCAAGATTAATTATCAAATATTGATAATTTTTATGAGGAAAACATGAAAATATTCGAAAGATATAAAAATAAAGAAAAAATAGAACAGATTCCAAAACATATTACAAAAAGGAAATCTAAAAAAAATAAAGAATAATAGAGTGATTTTTCCTAAAATGATACCTCAATGTATCTTTTTGGTTTTTTTAGAAGTAATATTGTGATACATTTTAATGGGATTGTGATAATATGAACAAAACACAAGAAACTAGAGAAGAAAATATAAGATTACCATTGCCTAAAAAGAATAAGAACGAAATGTTTGCAATAGCAGATAGATTAATGGGTGGTTCAAGAGTAAATGCAATATGTGCAGATGGAAAATCAAGGATGGCTCGAATTCCTGGGAAAATGAGAAGAATAAGAGTACGTACAGGAGATTTATTAATAATAAAACCTTGGGAGATACAAAATGAAAAATCTGATGTTGTATATAGATATGGAAGAACACAATCAATGGCACTAAGTAGAAAAAAATTTCTTCCAGATATAATTGATGTCTTCTGATTTTCAAACGAAACATGTCCGACTTAAAAGGGAGGTTTAATTACAAAAACTACTTTATAAGTATTATTTTATAAGGAGAAACAGGAGTTTACAATTCCATTAAAATCATAGTAATGGTATAATAGATAATTATTTAAGCAACGTGTTTGTTGTATAAAATTGAAAGAAAAAAAATATGAATTTCACATTTTCGTTTTTTTAGACTTTTATAATACTCTAGATATCATTGTCTAAGGAGGTGATGAATATATGAGAGGAATTGTTAGATGGTATAATAATCTAAAAGGATTCGGATTTGTCTTGGGTGAAGATGGCGAGGATGTTATTATCCGCAGATCAAATCTCCCTATTGGAACATATCTTTATGCTGGTGAAAAGGTCTTATACAGTATAGTAGATACGTATAGGGGGCCTCAAGTAACGAAGGTGAAAAAAGCCTAATAATTTTTTTATGTTAAAAGAGTATAATGGGAATTATCAAAACAGCTTAATTATTTAGTATTTATAATTAACTCTTTTGTATTTTTATTCACTATTCTGCACTTTTATTCAGCTTTTTTTCTAATATAAATGCAAAGTTCCAAAACCTAAAGAAGATGAAAATCTTATAATATTTTTAGTCATTTTTTCAATATTCAACTTTAGGTTCTGTATAATACTTGTTTTGGGGATTTTAATATGGGAAATATAAGTTGGTGATAATCTGTTATAAAATTTTTGTTTAAAAATACTATACTTGCCCTTATAACTCAAATAATAAATAGTGAGTTCCAACTAATTATTCTTTTCAGTTTAACAGTTGTTATCATTATATCTCAAGTAAAGTAAATAAAGATTCTTTATAAAAAATGTTTAAAAGCGTACCTTACCTTATGGAAATGTTACTATATTTTTAGTGCCATAAGGCTTCGGTTCAGCTTTACTAATTGGGTCTTTCTAATACTGTTAATTAACTATTGGTTTATATCGTTATGTATTTTTAAATAACTTTATATACAGCTGAATTTAATATTTTGTGTATTTTAGTTTTACAAATAATTATGCTTTGTGTAATAATTTTTATCTTGGATAAATTAGAATATTCCACAAAATAGTTCTTAACCATATTTCTATACATCTGCTTTTCTCCTTTAAACTAATAAAATATTCACCGAATCTACGTTTTATCCCGGAGAAGATGCTTTTAACTACACATCTCATAGTGAATTGTAATTTTTCTTTCTATTTATCAAATTTTTTCAGTTGTTATATTACCGTTTTTCTACGGATTGAAGATCCCTTTAAAAGGTTTATAGAATTCTTTCAAACTGGGATTCCTGGTGTTGCACCAAGTTTTTTTAATTTCATTGAAACATTCTTTATTGTCGTATCCTCCGTCACCAATAATAATACCAAATTTAATCTAGTTGCACTGTCTTAATATATATTTCAGGTGAGGTGAATCATATAACCTTCCATTGGTCATAAAAAAATAAAGGATTTTCTTAGAAGCAGTATCAACAAAGAGATGTAACTTCTTGAAATCTTAATTAGTAATATATCGTTGGAAACATATCTGTATCCATGCTCTTTTCTTATGTTTTTTTAATCCGCTGTTATCAACACTAGCAATATTTACTTTGAAGGAACAAGAATTTTATTAATTTTGATGAAAAACTGTTTATCAAAATAACTCATAGTTTTCTGTATAGGGTTTTATAATATGGTGTCCTTTTCATTTAAAGTAGATTATATATTTCCTATTCTTGTTGCCCTCTATTAAAAAAGAAATGAAGATATTTTAGTGAAGGAGTCCCAAAGAAGAAAGCTCTTTTGATAATTTCTCTACTGCTATTGATGCATCTTCAGTGCTTCCTGCACCAGCGCAAACTATTTTCCCAGATGAAAAAAGTAGCATAGCTACTTTAGGTTCTTTTATCCGGTAAACAAGTCCTGGGAACTGTTCAGGCTCATATTCCACTTTGTCCAAACCCAAGCCCTGAGCTGTTTCAGTAAGATTAAGCTCCCCTCCTAAATCAGCCGTAGCTACCATATTCTGAATAATTATCTTAAGATCTTTATAAACCTCTACACCTAGTTTCTTGAGTTTCTCAGCAATAATATCAACAGTTTTATGAACATCTTCAACGTTCTTTGCACCAGTACAATTGGCTTTACCACTTCTAAACAAGAGCGTTGCTGTTTTCGGATCACTTAACCGATAAACCAACCCAGGGAACTGTTCAGGTTCATATTCTGCATCTTCGAGTGATTGAGCTATTATATCCAGATCTAACTTTTCTGCAAATGTAGTTGATGCCACGATATTTTCCACTTTAACTTCTATCATAAAGTATCACATTATGATGAGCACTGTTATACAATTAGTTGAATAACTTGAACAAACAAATGCTTTATAATACTACTCACACCAGTGGTAATATTATCATTTCAACATTCTTAATTAAATTCATGAATATTAATCTTAATTTAAGAAAAGATTATAGTTTAAATAATAGATAACCTGAAGAATAATATATGTTGTTTTCAAAAACTTTTCCAAGTTGTAAAAGAAAGGTTTAAAAATCAGAATTGAGAGATATTTAAACAGCTACGCGAAGAAGAATCACATGTTGTATAAATTGTGTTAAATATTTTAAAATGTTTTCAAAAAAGAAATGATTAGATGGAAGATAAAATTAATAAATTAATGGGATTTATAAAGGAGTAAGCTATACAGGAAGAGTGTTCAAAGGAGCAGATAGACCCATAAGGTGAAATAATGGCAACTAAATCGGAGCGGTTAAAAAGAAAGCATAAAAAAAACAAAAAACAACGGAAAAAAGCAAGAATTAACTAATCTGATTAATGAAAGTTTAAAAAAACAGTTCTACGAATTATTTAATGTTGCTAATGTAAAAGTATCTAAGCAACGGTTTTTAGTATATATATTTCATTATGTCTGGGGAGAAAAAAAGGCTGTAAGAATATGTTTTTAAAAAATAAAATGTTATAAGAGGGGTATGTTTGGAATGAAATATAAAGAAAAAATCGAGTTATTTGCTGAAAAAACTGGTATTGTAGTACGGAAAATACGGTTACGTAATTCAATAGTGTTTGATGAATTTTTAAAAGATTTCAGGGCGATGAGATACCCAAGTCATAATTAGAGGTATATAGATAAAGGGGAAAAAGGAGGGAAAAAAATGAATAACTATTTCTCTGATATTTTAATTTACTTTTTTTATCCTACTTAAAAACCATGGTATGTTGTTTTTATAAAAGGATTGATGATACTTAGATACTGGATGGTGTAAAATATAAAACAAATAAAATCGTTAGTATTAGATGAAAAGGATGATAAAGCAGTTCAAATATTTAGTAAGCTAGGGATGCCGAAAAATCTTGCTAAAACATTAATGTATATCTATCAGGTTGATGAATGCCGATCTGCTGAGGTTGAGCAAGCAGCAGATCTAAGACAGCCTGAAGTCTGTGTTGCCATTAAGGAACTCAGCAGGAGAGGATGGGTAAAAAAGCGGGATCTCAGTAAGAAAGGAAAAGGCAGGCCAGCTCATATCTATAAACCTACAACACATTTATCTGAGATAATGAAAAATTTTGAACAGGAAAAATTAAAAGAAGTTGAAACTATTAAAAATGATTTATCTAAACTTAAAAATCTTATCGAAAGTAGATGAATTAATACTTTTATATTTTCATGGGGAAAAAAATGTTTTTCGTTCATCTTTTTATTCTAATTAATACTGGATGGTTGGTTTTTTAAAGAAACAAGTGTTATGAAATTGTATATTGATAGGAAATAATTTATGATTCATATTAAATGTAAAAATTGCGGCTGGCGTTTACCTTTTTCTAGTAATAGAAATGATGATACTGTTAAGAATCGAGGAGATGGTAATATCATATGTCCAAAGTGTGGTCAAATGTTGATTAAAAGTGGTGGAAAATGGAAAGGATGGAAATGAACAACTCTTAATTGATCTTTTGCATCCTCCTTTTTTTAACCCTGTCCCTAATAAGGCTGGTTTTTTATAGAAAAAGATGTTATAGAATTGCGTTTTAAGGAGGAGTAGAAAATAGTTAGAAATCAATTTAATATTGATATTGAGAGTCCTTATGTTACCAAAAATAAAAACCACTAAAAACCCAAGGTTTTCGTCTCGTGAGCCTGTGCGGATTGAGATTAAGAAAAAGATAATTGATAGAGCAAAAAAAATCTGCGAATATCCAAGATGCAAGGAGAAAGAGTTTCTTGAATTTCATCATAAAAACATGAAAAATAATGATAATCGTGCTTCAAATATTGAATTGCTCTGCCCTAAGCATCACAGGATGAGACATAATGAAAAAATACAAAAAACAGCTAGCTATGATATTGTTACAGGACAAAAAATAATTCGTCTTGCAAAAAAACCTAAGAAAAAAACAACTAAAAGAAAAACACTGGGTAAAAAAAATTCTAAAAATATTTGGAATCAGACGTTTGATGAATTATAAAATTTTATCATCAATATTTTGAAATATGATACTGGTAGAGAAACAAATAAATGACAAAATTTTAAAAAACAGTTGTTATTTGATATTGTGATTTTGCAAGAGGGAAATATGAAATATGTTTGGTTAGTTCAGGAACATGGAGTCACAGTTGCAGTATGTGACTCTGAGATTACAGCAAATAAGGTTATAAAACACTACCCTGCGCGGGAGCTTCAGAAGAGAGAAGAATCAATACTTGCTGATGTGATAGGAGATAGATACTATTATTATCAATAGTAGTATTTGTCCAAAATGTAAGCAAGATAAATATGATATAGGACAACAAGCAATTGAGTAAGGTTTGAAGTATTGTAGAATAATTATATATAAAGGCAAAAGAGGTGAGGAGTAAGGGTATAAGGCATATTATGGCAGAAATTATTTTATTATCCTTCTAATTTTTTATTTATTTCATCAAGTTTATCCCTGATTTCAATTAAAAGATCGGCAATTAATTCATGCCATTTACTTTTTAGATTGGTAGTAAAATCAACGCAATTAAGCAGGCTTTTATATCTTTCTACTTCTTCTTCTGTTACCATAAAGAATAAAATAGTGGTAAAAAAGTAATCGAATCGCGATATAAACGTGATATTTTCAAGTACGGTAAATAATAATATTATTTTTAATTTAGCAACTATTCGTAAAAATAGATTAAAAATTGTATTATTTTTCTTTCGGGAAATGAAAAGAATATTTCTTTCTAACTAATGGATATACACCTGGAAGTATCAATTCAAAAACTCCATTTTTTAATACAACGATATCTATCCTGTAGTAATCTACTATGAAATTCTTTGTATCTTTATCTAATATTTTCTAAATATTTTTTTCTGCCATTCATTAGTTTGAGGTATTTTAAAGTCGTTCATCCAGTCATTAAATGGATCGTTATTTCTCATTTTTCCTATTTGTTTTTCCTTTATCATATTATTTGCCTCTTTTTCTTTCTCTCAAATCAAAAAGTAATAATGATCGGGGAATAGACGATTGATCTTTTAATTTGATTTTATTTCATTGATATTTTTCCATGTTTTTTAGATGTGTTGTCCAAAAGTTTTCATTCCATCTGTCTTATTTATTTTAGAATTACGAACTCTCTCACGTATTTCCCTTATTCTTTTATCTCTGTGCTTTTCATATGCTGTAATCATTTTTTCTCCCCCTTTTAAACATTATTAATATCAATAATAGTTATATGTCAATAGATTTAGTTTATACATGTGTTCCAAATTTTATCATATGATCTTTTAAGATCTCTTCAGTAATGAATTTTCGTCAACAATAAATAAATCTGCAGATTCTTACCATATTTTACCTCCTAAAAAAAGAGATTTAGACGATATCATCGTCTTTCATTTTTTGATTATCTCACTTTCTTAGTTTTAAGCGTTAAGTACGTTAAACCGTCCTTACACGCTTGTAAATCTTGTTCTTCGAAAGTCATCTTCTTCTAATATTTGAAGCCGTTTTTGCTTCCTCCAGTCCATATCGTTTTCAAAGACCGTAAATTCTCTATTCACATTCATTGACTTCACCTGTCTTTTCAGAAATTTGTTGGGTAATAGTAGTATGCAGTAGGTAGTATATATCATTGCGTACAAAGGCATATAAATATGTAAAATTATTACATATTTGTGTAAAACATGGTAAAAAGAATGAGAATGAACATATCTTTAACCAAAGAAGAAAATGCACTCATTAAAAAACTCGCGAAAGAAGAAGAAAGACCATATAGCAGACAGATAGTTTATATGGCGAATTTCTATATTAACAATAATAAGAAAAATATGGTGAAATAAATGAAATATATATGTAATGGATGTGGTAAGGTTATTCAAGAACATGACACAACAATTCATTATACAAAGAGTTCCAATGTATTAGAAATTGTTGCTATTTGTCAATTTTGCTTAGATAAATACTTGGAAAAAACAAAGTTAGATACTGATAGAAAAATCGAAGATTCTGAACGAATGAAAATGAAAAGGAAATGGTAGTTAAAATAACTTTTCTAAGAAGTTATTTTTATTCATGGTTATTTGTAAGGATGTAGGGTTATAATCCAGTAACTGTTATTGAAATTATAGACGTGAGGTAAGTCAAATGAAAGATGAAAAATATCCTTTAGACGAAGACAAAGTGAGCAGAAAACGACTAAGAAGACTAAGAATTGAAGGAGAAAAATTCGAAGAAAAAGAGAACGTAGAAAAGAAAAGAATGCAAAAAGACAAAATGCTAGATGAAGAAACACAGAAAGAAGAAAAGAGAAGGATACAAAAAGATAAGATCATAGACGAAGAAGAAGACGAAGAAAAAGAGGAAGAAGATGAATATGCAGATTATTCAAAAAAAGAAACATAGAAGATAAAAAAATAAATAGCCTCAAAAAAGGATATGACAAGGTTAAGAGGAGGATTGATTTTAGTTAAGTTCGTAAAAATCAAAGAAGTACATCCAAGAGAAAGAAATTTGAAGGGAGGAAAAAATGAGTAGAGACACAGATAAATATAGTTATAAAAAGAAGGGGGATATAAATAGAAGAAATAGAAAACAGAGGAAAGAAAAAGACAAAAGAAATTCAGGAAAGAAAGATTATGCCTAAATGTAAGTATTGTAAAAAATTTTTTAGAACTAACAAATCACTACAAATGCATATATTTCAAGTACATGAAAGAAGAGGGACAAAAACAGATAAAGTTAAATTTGAGTGAAAAAAAGTAACTATTTTTAGGCTTTTAAGTCAGAAAATACAACTTTGGAGGAATGAAAATGAAATGCCCGATGGTATCTATTAATAGAGAAACTCAAGATTGTATAGAAGATAAATGTTATTTTTGGGATTTGGAAAATAGTAAATGCAAATGGATGCAGTCTAAATGAAAAAATTGGTTTGCAAAGAATGTGGATATACGATGACACAACATGGAAGATTTAAATTCATATATTATTGCAACAATATCCTTTGTAAGTTCTATAAGACATTTGTGACAAGAAAATGATGATAAAAATGAATGGTGATAAAAAATTTAAGGAAATCTATGATAAATTTGGCGGGAGTTATAGTGAATTCATTGAAGAACATCTTAGGGTGCTTAATAAGTTAGAAAAATGCCGTCAGTTGCTTTCTAAACAAACAAGCAGGAAATAAAAGCTTTAAAATGATATGCAAAAAATGTGGTTGTATGTTAGAATATACTCCACGATTTTTTCGTGAACAAATCGAAGAGATAATAGGTGATAAAGTTAAGAGAGGATATTGGAAGTGCCCTAATTGTGATTTTAAAAAATGGAGGATATGAGATATAAATGGTAGGAATTGGAAGAAAAAAACCGTATCCTCAAGAACGTGTCTTGATACCAATAACTCAAAAATCTAAACTTTGTATCGAGAATAAATGTTATCGATGGGGTTCAGAGCAAAATAAATGTAAATTGATTGTTTTCGAGAGGAAAATATGAAATATGTTTGGTTAGTTCAGGAACATGGAGTCACAGTTGCAGTATGTGACTCTGAAATTACAGCAAATAAGGTTATAAAACACCACCCCGCGCGGGAGCTTCAGAAGAGAGAAGAATCAATACTTGTTGATGTGATAGGAGATAGATACTATTATTATCAATAGTAGTATTTGTCCAAAATGTAAGCAAGATAAATATGATATAGGACAATAAGCAATTGAGTAAGGTTTGAAGTATTGTAAATTTATTCCACTACAATACAAAGACAAAAGGCAAGGAGGAAGGCTACAATATATATGATAAATGAATCTAAAGAATTCATATATTTATAATAATTACATTATAATTAGCTATATCTTAAAAAAGTAGTTATAATATTGTAGATTTGAGTGGAAGAAAAAAATAATAAATTATGTAATTCCAAAGAGGGAAAACGAAAACAATATGTAAAAATTGTGGAAAAATGAGAGATTGTACGAAATGGTTTGGTGAATATATTTGTTATGCTTGTTATAATGATAGACAACGAAGAGATGGAATGTGGTAGCTATAATTGATATATGCAGATGAAAAAGAGTTAGATATTTTAATCTGGACTTTTAAGCCAACTCCGCCCCATCAGCATATATATTTTTTCAACTGGCGTTTAAACAAACGTTTATAATTGTTCTTAGAGACTTGTTTTTTTGTAAAACAATAAATATCTTTATTATTTTCAATTTTTTAATTGTAAATCCATAACCCTTTCTCGATAAAAACATAATATTATATAAGAGTGTGTATAAATATATTAAAACTTCAATCTATTGGTAAAAATGATTTTAAGTCAGTTCCCTTCATTTTTTTCTAACTAATGGATATTCTCCTATCAGTTTCAATTTAAAAAATTAATTTTTTTATGTCAAGAGGCTCTATTCTATAGTAATTCATTATGAAATTCTTTGAATTTTTATCTAATATTTTCTAAATATTTTTTTCTGCCATTCATTAGTTTGAGGTATTTTAAAGCCGTTCATCCAGTCATTAAATGGATCGTTATTTCTCATTTTTTCCATTTGTTTTTTCTTTATCATATTATTTGTCTCTTTTTTTTCTCTCAAATCTAAAAGGTTGAATGACTGTGGGAATAGACGATTATTCTTTTAATTTGATTTTATTTCAATGATATCTTCCCATGTTTTTTCGATACTTTGTCTAAAAATTTTCATTCCGTCTTTCTTTTTAGTTTTAGAATTTAAAATCCTCCAAAGAGTTTTCCATATTCTTTAGCTTTGTACTTTTCAAAAACTTTACTCATTTTTTTCTCACCGTCAAAACATATTAACATCGGTAAAAGCTTTAATTTAATCGATTAATTTTATACATGGGTTCCAAATTTTATCATATGATCTTTTAAGATTTCTTCAGTAATGAATTTTCGTCCACAATAAATACATCTGAAAATTTTTACCATATTTTTTTCACTTCATTTTTGTTTTTTATAAAATTCCATCATGTAAATAATCTGACGACTAATCGGCCGATGTTCAACTTTAGCCAATTCTCTAAGTTGTTTAAGCTCTACATCCGAAAGACTGATTGTTGTTCTTTTAATCATATATTTTTCCTTTTCAAAATATCATACTCTTATTTTTTCTACTATTATGCAATAATATATAATATTAAATAATACAGCTATAATATAAATAACTTTGTGCATAACTTTAAATATATTGATGCACAATTAATATTTGGATTAATGTATCTAACATCTCTCATTTTTAAAAAAACAGGATATAAATTATTTTTTCCCTCGTTTTTTTAAATAAAAATGCATCATGTAAATAATCTGACGACTAATCGGCCGATGTTCAACTTTAGCTAATTCTCTAAGTTGTTTAAGTTCTGCATCCGAAAGACTGATTGTTGTTCTTTTAGCCATAAAAATCACTCCGTTGTATGCACAATTGCATATTTCAATATTATTATTTTTTCACATTTTTCATATTTATATATAGTTATGTAAAGAATAATAACAAACATATTAAAAAGCATATTATAATATAACAATGCATAACTTTAAATATGCAATACAGTTATTGGTGATTGTTGAGAGAAGATATAAAATGTAACTTAACAATCTGAAACACTTACAATAATAAATAGGGAAGATTAGGGGGTTCTATTTTATTAAATGCATCCCATCTCCTCCATAAGTCCCTTATTCTTCTCTTCAAATTTTGATATTGATGTATATAATCATTAAAAAGTTAGTTTGTATATGGGAATAGAGATTAATTTGTTACAAAATTTATAATAAAATTTATAATTTAAATTATTTGTTGAATAAAATTTACGCCGAGGGGGAGATTTGAACTCCCGCGGGGACGAGTCCCCACGAGCTCTCCAGGCTCGCGCAGTTCCGGGCTGTGCCACCTCGGCAAAAAACAAGTCCTGTAAACAAAGCCGTCTATTAAGATTTTTTCCAGATAGAAGGGTATGTTCCCTTTTTCATCAAGACACGCAATAGACTTGCACATACACCACTATCTTTTTGAATAATTTCTTCAGTTGACATTAGGCTTTTTACGATTGATACTCCTTCCCCTTTCAATGTAAGAACTACTGACATCTCATCTTTTTTTATATCAGAATCAACTTCTACAACACCGGGAACTGCTAAACTTGCACCATGACATATTGCATCTACTGCAGAATCCCTAATTACAATCTTAGGCAAGTGGTCAAATAATCTTTCCATAGGAAAAATTATCTTGCGTATATATTTTTCATCACCATCTTCCTTAAAAAAAGTATATGCATCCTTTAAATCCTGAAGAATAACAGAATTTCCTTCACTTAATCTTCCAACTCTAGTTCGTCTTAATTCATCAAGATGCGCACCAGTTTTCAATTGTTTACCGATATTAACACATAAAGTTCGAACGTAGGTACCTGATTCACATCCAATGCAGAACAATACATCTTTATGCTTAATTTGAAGAACGTCCAAATAGTAAATATTTCTTTTTCTTTTTACTCTTTTAACAGCAGATCTTACTGGTGGGATTTGTGTTATTTCCCCAATAAAACTATTACAAACCTCAATAATTTTCTTTTTATCAACTGATTTATGGAGTTTCATAACACCAATGTATTCTTTATCTGCAGAAAGTAACGCTTGTAGTGCTTTAGTTGCATCTCCAATTGCAATTGGGAGGATGCCTGTTGCATTCGGGTCAAGTGTTCCACCATGTCCAACTTTTTCCTGTGAAAGTATTTCCTTAATCCAAGAATCAATCTGATGTGAGGTAGGTCCACTTGGTTTATCTAAATTAATTATTCCACAATTAAGAAGCTCGTAAACACTATACTCATCTGGAGATTTTCCATAATTTGGATTAGTCTTCGATTTTACCTTTACTAGGCGTTTACGTTTTTTATCGGAGGGAAGAACATGCTTTTTATCATTCATTTTAAGGCTCTAAATAAAAAACTATTATAAAAAGTATTTATCTCTCAAGTTTTTCAAGAATTATATCAACGATTTGCTCAGGAGTTTTATTTCCTGAATCGATAACTACATCATAAATTGAGGTATCTTTAAGATCTATGTTGTAATATTTCTTATAGCGTAATATTTCGCTTTTTTCCCTTTTAATTATTTCCTTTTTCCTTTTTTCGACACTTCCGGCTTCGCGGTTTACAATACGCTTAGCCCTTGTTTCAATATCAGTAACAATTATAACTTTTAGCGCAGGAATTTTGTTTAGATATGCAAGCCATCCGGCAAGCCTTCCCTCTAATATTACATCTCCCTTTCTTAAGATTTCAAGTTGTCGGTTGTCAAGCTCCTTATCAACATCGCTATTCTTTTCGCAATATTTTCCAAACTCTTCAAGAGACATTTTGTATTTATCAGCGGTTTCTCTAAAAATCATACCTGAATAAATTCGTTTTATCCCAAGTTTTTTTTCTAAAATTTCAGCAACTGTTGATTTACCGCTACCCGGTGTTCCGCTAATTGTAATTGTAACCATTTCAATTTATCTAGAAACAGATGGTCTTATTTTACTCTTTACGTTTTTCCACCAATTGCTCCAGCTTATATATTTAAGTCCCTGTCTGATAATTTGACCGATGGCCATTGAAAATAATAGATAAAGCCACAGCCATGCTTGCCCAAAATTAAAAGGATAGCTGAAAAATGATACTTGATTAGCCCATGGAACAGTTAGATAATAATGTGGAAGACTTGCAAGAAACGTTCTCAACCAAATAAATATTGGCCAGATGAATATTATTAAAAAAAGCATTGGTTTCATCATGCCACCAGACGCTTCAGTTTGTTTTCTCATGATTTCCGGCTGCATTTTCATAAGTTTGTTTACCCTATTTGTATTTCCTTCCCTTCGTGCTTTTGTAATTTCCTTTTGAAAGGCTCTTGACATTTCTTGTGACTCACCCATTTTTTTCCAATCTGTGAAGAAATTTGTTAGAAGTGATGATAAAAATACAACTATCAGTCCTGCAAAAAACAAGGTAAGAACTGGGTATTGTTTATCAAAACCAATAAGCGGCATTAAAACATAATGCAGATAGCTAGCTAAAATTGGTGCTACCGTTGGCATTATAAAAATCATTAGCATCATAAGTATCATCAGCATCAATAGGTTGCTTCCTTGCGCTTTATCATCTAGTTTCTTCATATTATCAACTACTTAAGTACAGGTGCTGCTTGTTCTACTGCAGCATCTATAGCATTATCATGGTTAAATACTATTTTGACAGTTGACCCACTAAGTGCTGCATATGCCATAGCAGCTGCGCGATTTATCATTTGATGCTCATTAATTTGTTCTTTTGTATCAGGATCTCGGTTTCTAGTTGGATCATTTGCCCTTCTATTAAATATTTCCTCAGGGTCTGCCTCTACAACTACAATTGCTGTTGGGTTTAATTTTTTTATCACCCATTCAGGAAGTCCCGGCATATAACCTTTAGGTGTCTTTATTGTGCAATGTGTGTCAAGTATAACATTTCCCATGCTTGCGATTTTTTTTGCTGATTTTATCTGCAGGTCTTTTTGTTGCTCAAGTGTGAGTTTTCTCATTTCATCTCTTTCTTTTACAAGCCCTAGGTCTTTAGCGATTTCTTCCATAATAGTTCCAAATGTTACAAATTTTATGTCCATTCCCTCAGCTGCTTTTTGCATAACTGTTGTTTTACCAACACCTGGAATTCCTGTTACTACAATAACGACCATAAACTCCTCACCAAGATACGTTATTCATTTCCAAAAAATCCTCTAAGTACAGGATGCATCTCCATTGCTTGTTCCTTTGCAATATCTTCATACATACGAATTAAGATACCAACGGTTAAAAGAAGTCCCGTTCCACTGGCATTACCAACGGTTCCTATCAAATCTGCAAAACTGGCAAGAGCTCCAACTGCTGCACCACCAATAACAGTTACCACTGGAATATATCGTTCTAGGACCTTTCTAAGAATTCGCGGGTCTCTTCTAAATCCTGGAATCTGCATACCTGAGCTCTGGATTTGCCTAGCAACAGCTGCAGGTCCCATATCTGTTGTTTCAATCCAAAATTTAGCAAAAAGAATTGAACCTATAATCATTACTGTTAGATATATTGTCACTCTTACAGCAAACTGCAAAGGACCATGGAACTGATCTCCTCCTTGCATTATCGGAATCAACCACTGCGAAACACCACTAGGACTACTTAGATACCAAGTCCCACCACCTATGGCTGAAGTGGTTCCATATATTTCTGGTTTATAGATACCTATCCACCATTGATGACCCAAAAGTGGTAAATTTGATTGATACAAAAGCATTCCAAACATGTTAATGTTTGCAAGAAGGGCAGCCATAAGAATGACTGGAATATTAGATGCATAAATAAGTCTAATAGGATATCTACCACGCGCACCTCTCACCTTTCCATGAGCAAGAGGAAGCTCGATGCGAGATGACTCTGCATAAACTACAAGGAAAAATATAAAGATTGTACCAAGCAGTGGTACAATTGCATTTTGATAACCAATATTTTGATTACCAATAAACACCGTCTGATAACCACCTGCTACCAAATCCTCAAGTGTCATTTTTGTAGCCATGAAGTATGTACCTGGGACAACTCCACTAGGAGGATTGCTCAAAGTTATTTCACCACCGCCAACTGGTAACCAGTTGAAAAGCCCTGTAAATATTGCTTGTGCTACACCTGCAGCAATAAACAGTGAAATACCTGATCCGATACCCCATTTTGAGATAAGCTCATCCATGAAAAATACAAGTAATGCACCAATCACTAATTGGACAATTATAATGATGTTTGCCGCACCGACTCCACCTGTTAAATTTATAAGCCCTGCACTTGGTTGAAGGTATCCAAATATCTGCGGAACTGCTTCTACAATAATCATTACTATTACAAGAATTTTCTGTGTTCCTTGATATATTGCCTTATCTTCTTTCTTGGTTAAGTCAAGCTTAATTATCTTTGCACCAACAAACAATTGCAAAATAATTGATGCTGTAACTATAGGACCTATGCCAAGATGCATAATTGACCCTGAGGCACCAGCCATAATGAATCTATATCTTTCAAAAAGATCAACTGCTCCTGCTTCAAGACCAAAAATCATTACATTAGTTAAAATATAATAAAGAATCAAACAAAGAATCGTCCACATAATTTTTGTTCTAAAATTCACATGTCCTTCAGGCTTTGAGACGGCTGGCCATCTCTCAATAAGTGGTTTTAGTACGTATAAACGACTTTTCTTTTCTTCTGCCATTGTTCAACCCTAGTAAATTTTTATTTTTTTTCAATAACATCATTGTTTATTTCTTTTTCAGTAATTTGTTCTTCTGGTATTTCAGGTAAGGCCACCTCGCCACCTTTCTGCCTTATTTTTTCAATTGCTTTTTCAGAAGCACAACTTACTTTTATTTTTAATTTACTGTTTAAATTCCCACCGCCAAGAAGTTTATCAAAGCCTTCTTTGCCAAGATCTATATCTTTCTTTCCTGGAAATTTTTCTTCTAATTGACCAACATTGATTATTTTTTCTTTTTTTATAACATTTTGTGGCCTTTTAAAACCATGTTTACCAAAATGATTAGGCATATATTTCATCATATACATCTGTTTATGTTTACAAAGTCCAGCATTTCCTCTGCCACCTCTCAAGCCAGACCCACGTCCACCCTTTTTACCTTTGCCATGAGTCATAGATCCTCGAAATTTTTTTGTTTTTGTACGTGCCATGTTAATCACTTTTTTATATTTTTATTTAATTATAGGTCAAAGCCAGATAAAGTAATATATTATTATATTTTCGGATAAGACTATCCATTACTTTATTGAGGCTTATGAATGTATTATAGTTTTTAAATTAAACTATTTAAATAGCTATTTCTTCTTTCTCCCAGATAAAAAACGTATTTATTATCTTTTTGTTAGCGTTTTTAATTACTAAAAATAAAAATTTAATCTTTTTTTTCATGATAAATATATGTTATTTTTATTCTAAAATGTTGGTTTTTAAGATTATTTATTTGTATTTATTCTAAGTAAGGCAACTTTATATGATACGACTTGTTTATAATGAAAATCAAACATCCATTTTATTGGAAATTCATAGTTCTTCTGCATTGTTATTTCTCCATTTAATACAGAAATCATTTTTTCAAAGAAAGGAATAGTTTTTTTCAAATGAAAGGAGTATAATACCGAGGAGATTTCAAATCCTTTTTCTACAAACTTTCTATCTGCATGTAGATTTGCTTTTTGTGCACCAAATGGCGGGTTCATTAGAACGGTGTCACAGTTTGTTTGAACATCTTTTATGTCTTGGGCTTTAAACTCAATATAGTAATTGTTTTTTACTGCGTTTTCTCCAGCTTCTTTTATAACTTGCGGGTCAACATCAAATCCTTGTACTTTTTTAGCACCCATTAGATAAGCTCCAACTGCTAATCTACCTGTGCCACATCCAAGATCCACAACTGATTTATCCTGTATATCTCCCCATTGATAGGCAGTGAATATAACGTCTGCTGCAATCGGTGCTGGTGTTATATATTGCTCAAGATATGGAACCGGAGATGCTGGCTTTGGGATTTTTTCAAGTAGCATTTCAAGTTGTCTTTGTTTCATGACTAAAGTATTAAGGCTTATATGGTTAAATATAGTTTTGTATAGAAAAATTTTATTTGCTAGTGGCAGTTGTAGGTTTTCCCTTGGGCTTGTAGATCAGCTCGGAAGATCGCCTCCTTGGCATGGAGGAGGCCTCGGGTTCAAATCCCGACAAGTCCACTAATATTTTTTTAATTAATTTTGCAAGTAATATAATTATTAAAAACTCTAGAACCTTTAGAATGACCAATATTAAATTAAAAAAATAATAGCTTATATGAATTTTTTTGAATAAGTTGTAAAATTTTACTGCTCTGATATTGTTGCAGATTAACATTAATGTTTTCTGGATCAATAACTTTATCGTAAGCTATGTTTCCTGCTTTATCATAGGCTACGGCTTTTATTGTTATGTGTAGTCCACCGCTGTAAAGGAACTGCCAGATATATTCTGGTCCTGGACCAATAACTGTATCTTGTAATACATCGTTTAGATAGAACTCTACACGATCCACCTTACTTGTTTCATCGGTTACATTTGCTGTAAATATCATCCACCAGTTGCTTGGATCAGGGCCATCTATCCATGAGTATGTCAAGTCAATCAGTGGGTCTGTCTGGTCCATATCAATTGTGAATATGTGGTGTGATTCTTCATTTCCAGCATTGTCAACAGCCCAGTAATCAATGGTAAGACCTTCAGCATCAACATCTACAATAAATGATCCTTTGTCTCTATTAATTGTCTTAGTTGTCCCATTGTTGATTTTGTATTTGATTTCTTTTACCCCTGAACCAGGAAATCCACAACCTATACCTGGATCATATGCATAGATTGTTACTTCAAGGTCGCTTACATACCAACCGTTGTCACCGTCAGGAGTTGCTGGTTGAAGTGTATGAATAGAATATGGTTGTGTTGCATCAACACCTATTCCTAATACATATTCGTTGTTCCCTGTTATGTCATCATTGTCATCTGATAAATTTAATAATAAACCATAGGGTCCCTCTATTGCAAAGTTGTAATTATTAAAACTGAGGAATTCTGTTCCTCCTAAAGGTGTGTCAAGGTCTATATCTGTTATATTATCTTCATATACAAGTGTTCCATTGGTACAATTAGTGATGTATTCATAGATTTCAGCGTAACATGTAAGGTTAGGTTCTGGAAAAGTACCAATATTTTCAATAGTCACATTAATATCTTGATATCCTGGTTGAATGTATGTATCCGGTGATGGTCCTCCCTCAGATGGCGTTACACCTGCCCAGAGATTCCAGTCGGTGGAAAAACCGTAAATAGATATTTCAACCCAATTATCTGCAAAATATATCCAGTCGCCTTTTCCTTGATAATTTTGACAACCATCCATTGCAGCCGGATATTCATGAGGTTTAAAATCTATTACATCAACAGATACCCATATATCCTTTCCACCAGAAATATAAACTGGTTCTGATAGCTCTACTTCATGCCAGTCATTTTCATAACATTCAAAAGGTTCTTCCGTTATCAGATCACCTGGATGTTTTGATGTTCCTTCATCATATATTTTGATTTTTCCGTACATCCAAAACGGTCTATTATAACCATGAAAACGTTTTACAAATGAAATTTGATATCCTGCCCAATCCGCAAGTTCATCTGGTGTTAAACGTATTGCATATTCAAATCCAGGACAACCACATGGTGCTATAGCATTAACTGGGTTGCCATCATCGAAATGTAACCATTGATCAACAAGGCCTCCATGATAGGAGTTGGATGGGCTTGTTACCTCTTTGATACCAACATCATGGATGAATTCTAATTCAATAATTTTTAAAAAAAGATCGTTATCTGGATTTTCATCTGCTGGTTCTTCAATATTAGTCCATGCTTTTATAATGTATTTTTTTTCAGCTGTTGTTTCTTCTGATAGAAATTCAGGTGTCCAATCATCAAATTCAAAGGTTTGTTCTTCCCCAGGAGCAATTGTTGTTGTACATTTATAATCCTGATATTCTGATTCAACATAATTATAACCTTGGATGATAACATTATCAATATACCAATCATTGATATTATAACTATTTCCATTAAATGTCCAAGAAACATAAGTATTTGAACCAACATTTTGAGCCGTGATTATTGATATATCTTGAAGAACAATACTACTTATAGGGGTAATAAACCATACCACTTCCCAATTTATCCCGTCTTTTGAAGTTTCTACTTGTAATGTGTAAGGCGTGGTAAAGTGTTCAACGTTTTGTTTGAATTCTATTATTATAGCATCATTTTCACTAGTATTGATTGCAGGAGTATAAAATCTAAACAAATCAGTAGATACGGGAGCATAGTAAAATCTGGCTTCTCCAGGTTCTCCACCAGTAAGATTTGAATTGCTGTACATCCAATTTGCATGTGTTTTTGCCCATCCATCAGGTGGAAATGTGCTATCTGAAAAATCTTGAGATAAGAGTTCTTCCAGATTCTCATTATCTATTTCAGTGATTTCTACATTTGTTTTAAAACAGCATTCCTCATATTGACCAAAATTCTTAATAGTTCCTGAGACTGGAAATGTTTGAGCAAGCCCACTTTCAGGTCCACTTAAATTTACGCATCCAACATCATGCAAATATCTAAAATATAGCACGAACCATTTCTCTTTATAATCATTATCTGGGTATTGATCACCAGATAAAGTGACATGAGCCGTTATCTTATAATCAGTATAATTATTACTTACACTTTGCCAGTCATCTGGCGTCCAAATTGGTAATTCAATTTCCTTTTCCTCCCCAGGATCCAACACATCGATATATATCGTTTCATTATATTCCTCATAAATACCATCTTTTAAAATTACGGCGCTTAATGAGACATTTCCCTCTGTATTATTTCCATAATTTTTCACCTTTACAGTTACCGCCATATCCTTTTCTGCATCACCATTCTCAGGATTAATAATACTTCTTATACCAATATTATTTTCAAATTGGGTATATGTGTTTTTAAATATTGATGCATCAATTTCGGCACTACCCTGGAATTCCCCAATAATTGTTGATTCTGCAGTTTCCTTGTCAACTTCAATGAGGTAACCACCATATTGTGGGTTATATATATAGGCAGTTAAGAAAAGTCTGTCTTCCTCAAATAGAAAATCTCCGTCTTGTGCGTAACAAAGTGTCATACCCATTGATCCGATTTTTGTAGCCTCACCAGTTTCGATATCAATTGTATAAAGATATGACTCTCCACTGAATTTGGCATCCCAACCATATAACATACATTCTTCATCAAATGCTAAACCAATTATTGTTTCACCAATGCCACAGTTACCAATAAATACTGTTTGTCCTGTTTCAAAGTCAATTGTATATAGGTCATCGCTTCCTCCAATTCCATAAATTTGGTGGTTGCATGGATTATATGCTAAACTATTCAAGCCAAGCCCTCCACCACCGAGTGGATCCATTGTACCATCATCTGGGTCTATCTCCCAAAAGGCACCGCTTCCGTATTCACAGCATATCCATCTTTCTGCTGCCATCCATGTTCCACCTGACATGAAGTCACCAGAGGATGTTGGTGCAAGCAAAGTTATTGAACCAGGATTTGTAATATTAAAAAATACTGGACCTTCACTTATACCTGATGCATAAGCATTATATCCATACATAAAGGTGTCACTTAATGATTCTTTATTATTAGAAACCATTGCATTTAATTCATTATTATCTTTTATTGCTGTTTCGAAAACCGGTTTTTCTTTATTATTTCTTGGAGCTAAACCAGTTAAATATCTATTTATAATTAGTTCTTCTTCATCTGCATCTAATTTATGATTATTTGATTCTGATATTTCATTTAATGTTACTGATATTGAGCTACTTGAAATTATAACCATCGTAACAAATAAAGCTATCAAAATCGTTTCAATATTTTTCAGATTTTTATTCATAAACCCTCCCTCTGCTCCATTTCAAATATAACAAGTAGTATATAAAGAGTATGTTAATATATATCTTAGATATAACTAAATATATAAGGAATTAAAAAATGAAAATTAAATTTATTTTAAAATGACGAGTATTTATAAAATCTATGAAATTTTTTGAATAATCTGTAAAATTTTACCGCTTGGATATTGTTGCAAATTAAAATTGATGTTTTTTGGGTCTACTATCTCATCGTATTTCTGGTTTCCAGCTATATCGAATGCTATTGCTTTTATTGTTATGTGTAGTCCACCGCTGTATAGGAACTTCCATGAGTAG